>Ga0224554_1000026_pt1 | contig 126571 bp, 110 predicted proteins | sample 714S22024metaG_FD_180666 | JGI IMG/M metagenome (GOLD analysis project Ga0224554, IMG submission 180666) | Peat soil microbial communities from Stordalen Mire, Sweden - 717 S2 20-24 | ecosystem: Environmental > Terrestrial > Soil > Wetlands > Peat | place: Sweden: Norrbotten County, Stordalen... | reverse complement strand
GGCTGAAACCGACCAACATCGGCGTGCTGAATCACTCCCAGCCGACACGGCCAACACAATTTTACATTTGTAAAATGCACAGATATCAAATCAGACAGTCAATGCCCCGTTTCGCAGAGGTTCCAATGCATCAATATGAATATATCTGACCAATTCGACAGGCTTGAAAAGCTCATTCTTGACCGCTCCACTGAACTTACGACCATGCGAAGTATACTTCACTCGATACGCGAGCAGGCGGAAGCGGATCAGGAGTTGGTAGCGAAGATGCCGGAACTCAAACAGAAAATAGTGGCTCTTGAGACCGAGAATGCGCACTTGAAAGCTCTCCCGTCTCGCTTGCAGCCACCAGAAGGATTTGGAAGTTGTCGAGTTCAAGACCAGTAGCCCATGCTCAACCTGCCACCACCACACAGTAAGAGAATTGAGACGCTTGAAGAGCGTAGTGCAACCCTAAGTAAAGTTGCCGCTTGTTCAAATGAAGCACTTTGCCAGTTGACCCGACGCCACAAAGCGAGGTTCGCTTGGCATACAGCCGCTTTGATTATCGAATCCGTTGGGACAGCGTTTATCCTTCTTGATACGCTACGACTCAACGCTCGGACTCCGCCAGATGCCCTCTTTACTGTTGGCGACCCGATCTTGTTTCGGCATTGGTATTATCATCATGCAGAGCTGGGCTTCTTTCTGCTGTTTCTCGGCATTCTCTCACAAGGTTACGTGCTTTGGTGTGAACACGGTGCGCTAGGTAGAGCATGCGAAGCACTAACATCAACCGCACCATCAGGAGGCACAACATGATCCCCAAAAGCCAGAGCCTTGCATACAATGAGCCGTGGCTTTAACCTGCCGACATGAAAACGAGTCATTTAGCGTGGCTGACTTCGGTCATTGTGTTAATCCCAATTCTGGGCTGGCCATTAACGGGAGCGGCGCAAACAATCCAGTATGTGACAGTCACTGGTGCCACTGGTTCTGGTAATAATTTGTCAGTCCAAACAAATCAGATCGTTTCGGTGGTGGGATATGATTGGGTGGCCGTGCCCACAATTTATGGTCAATTTCAAAACGGGACTACGATATACATGACTCCATATAACAGTGGCCCTTCCGGTTCCATCAGTGGGTCTCAAATTCCACAGATTTTTACTGGGCTAACGAATATCTCCGTGAATGCGAGAAGTGCTGGCATTCTGGGTGCCGCTACATTTCAAATAACGACGCCCGCCGGTGCAACTGTTATTTCCAATTATGTCCCTGCTGATGCGATTGTCATTCCGGCCAGCGCAACGGGGAATGTCCAAATCATTCTCGAATCCAGTCCTGATTTGGTGAACTGGACTGCCGCAAGTCCCGGAACTTACGGAGCATCAGCCAGAACAAACAGATTTTTCAGGGTTCGCGCAGCCGTTAATTAAACTGGCGGCACGGTGGCGACCATCGGTTTTCTCGCCATCGGTTTGCAGGGGTTCACGCACGATTTTCCTTTTTCCCGCCGCCGTTTGCCGTTTCAATTGCGGCCCATGTCGCGCGATTACGTCATCGAAAATCTGAAGCCGGAGTTTCATCCACAGATTGACTATGCGCGCGAGCTGAACCCGCAGCAGCTTGCCGCCGTCACCGCGCCGCCCGGCCCTGCCCTCGTCATCGCCGGCGCAGGCTCCGGCAAGACGCGCACGCTCACCTACCGCGTGGCGTATCTGCTGGAACAGGGCATTCCCGCCGACCGGATTCTGCTGCTCACGTTCACGAACAAGGCCGCCGGCGAAATGATGCGGCGCGTCTCCGATCTGCTCGGCCAGGAATTGCGCTCGCTCTGGGGCGGCACGTTCCATTCCATCGGCGCGCGCGTGCTCCGGTCGCACGCCGATTTGCTCGGCTACCAGCGCGACTTCACGATTCTGGACCGCGACGACGCGGAGGATTTGATCAAGGCCTGCATCGCGGACGCCGGCATCCAGACGAAGGGCACGCATTTCCCGAAACCGAAGGTGCTCAACGAGATTTTCTCGCTCGCGACCAACACCCACGCGACCGTCGCCGAACTGGTCGAAACGCAATTCGGTTACTTCGAGCAGTTCGCCGCGCAGATTGCCGACCTCGGCCAGCGCTACGCCAGGCGCAAGCGCGCGACGAACGCGATGGACTTTGACGATTTGCTCGCGCTCTGGCTCAAGCTGCTTCAGGACCACGCCGACGTGTGCGAGCATTACCAGCGCCGGTTCCAGTTCATCCTCGTGGACGAGTATCAGGACACGAACCGGCTCCAGAGCGATTTGATTGACCTGCTGGCCGCGCGCCACCACAACGTCACGGTGGTGGGCGACGACGCGCAGAGCATCTACGCCTGGCGCGGCGCGAACTTCGCGAACATCCTCGAATTTCCCAAGCGCTATCCCGGCGCGAAGGTGTTCAAGATCGAAACCAATTACCGCAGCACGCCGGAAATTCTTAAGGTGGCCAATGCCGCGATTGCCGCGAACGTGAACCAATTCGCCAAGGAACTCGCACCCGCGCGCAAATCCGGCCTCAAGCCCGCGCTCGTCGCGTGCGTGGACGCCGCGCAACAGGCGGCGTTCATCGCGCAGCGCGTGGCGGAACTGCCGGACGAGGGCGTAAACCTGAACGGGGTCGCCGTGCTTTACCGCTCGCATTTTCACGCGCTGGAATTGCAGTTGGAACTGACCAAGCGGCAAATCCCCTTCTCAATCACGAGCGGCATCCGGTTTTTCGAGCAGGCGCACATCAAGGACGCGACGGCTTTTCTGAAACTTGTCGCCAACCCGCGCGATGAAGTCTCGTTCAAGCGGCTCGCGCAACTGCTGCCCGGCATCGCGGCGAAAGGAGCGGACAAGCTTTGGAAAATCTTTTCCGGTAGCAGCCGAGGTAACGAGGCTCAAATTGCAATCGGCAATCGGCAATCGGCAATCGGCAATCAGCCAGGGCCTCCTCACGTCAGCTCCTACAAAATCGCGCCGGCGCTGCAATCCTGCGCGAAATCCGTTCCGTCAAAGGCGGCGACGGCCTGGGCGCAATTCGTCGCGACGATTTCCCAGCTTGAGGACGAGGCCGTCCGCAAAAGCGCGGCCAAGATGCTGCGGCTGGTGATTGACGCCGGCTACGATGATTACCTCAAGGAAAACTTCGCCAATTACCGCAACCGGCTGGAGGATTTGGAGCAACTCGCCGTGTTCGCGTTTCAATTCAATTCCACCGAGGATTTCCTGACGCAGCTCGCCCTGCTCACCAACGTCGAGGCCGAGGACGACCAGGCGGCGAAGGACGACGCGGAAAAAATCAAGCTCTCGACCATCCATCAGGCGAAGGGGCTGGAGTTCGATGTCGTGTTCACCATCATGCTTTGCGACGGATTGTTTCCGTCCGCGCGCTCGATGGAAAGCACCGAGGGCGAGGAGGAGGAACGCCGGCTGTTTTACGTCGCCATCACGCGCGCAAGGAACGAGCTGTATTTGTGCTATCCGCTGGAGCGCGCCAGCTTCAGCAAATCCGGCGGCGAAACCATGCAGCAGCCGTCGCGGTTCCTTTCCGAAATCCCCGGCGACCTGTTGAACCAGTGGAATTTAAGGCCGTCAAATTCTTATCAGTGAACGCGCGGCGGCCGACACGAAGTTGTCGCCGTTGAAAACCGCCCTCCCTTTTCCGTGGCAGAGGGTGATCTACAGGCAAACCGGGCGACGGGCAATGTTCAAAGCTCCCGCCTTGCATCGCCTGCCGCCCGGATATTTTTCAGGAACGAATGTCAGCGCGCCAGCCAGCCGCCGTCCATGGTCATGATGGTGCCGTTGAGATAATCCGCCTCCGGTGATGCCAGGAACAGGATGCCGCCCGCGATGTCCTCCGGCGTGGCATAGCGGCCTTCGGGAATTCGGGCGAGAATGGATTCACTGCGCTTGGCGTCCTCGCGGAGCGGGCGCGTGTTTTCGGTGGCGACGTAACCGGGCGCCACGGCGTTGAAATTCATGCGCTCCTTGGCCAGTTCATTGGCAAACGCCTTGGTGATGCCGGCGATGCCGCTCTTGCTGGCGGTGTAACCCGGCACCAGGATGCCGCCTTGGAACGACAGCATCGAGGCAATGTTGACAACCTTGAGCCGCGCGTCCGCCGGCGATTTTTCGCGTCCGCCGGTGAGCCACCATTTTGAGACGGCCTGCGTCAGGAAAAATGGCGCGGACAAATTGATTTGCAGCACGGCGTTCCAGTCGGCCTCCGGATGATCCACAATCGGCGCGCGTTTGATGATGCCGGCGCAATTGACGAGCACGTCCACGCGGCCGCAATCCTTCAAGACCCTGGCGATGAAGTCGGCGGCGCCCTTTTGCGTGAGCTTGCCGAGATCCTCGGTGTAGGAATTGAATTTCGCGCCGAGCGCCTCTGCCTTCGCGCCGGTTTCCGACTGGTCGCCGATGTCCACGCTGACGACGTGGGCGCCTTCGCGCGCGAACGCGAGGGCGATGGCCTGGCCGATTCCGCGGCTGGCCCCGGTGACGATGGCTGTTTTATTTTCGAAACGTTTTGTGTTCATAAATTCTGTTTAACCACAAAGTCACCAAGACAAAAAGGTTTCTCTAACCTGGTGCCTTTGTGCCTTGGTGGTTAATTGTTACCGCAAATCCACCGGCTTCACCGCGTCCATGTCGTCGAACATCTGGTTTTCGCCGGCCATGCCCCAGATGAACGTGTAACGGCCCGTGCCGCAGCCGCAATGGATGGACCAGTTCGGCGAGAGCGCGACTTCCTCGTTGTGCAGGAACAGGTGCCGCGTCTGCTGCGGCTCGCCCATGAAATGCGACAGCACATTTTCGCCGAGGTCAAAGTAAAAATAAATCTCCGCGCGCCGGCAGTGCGTGTGCGGCGGAATGGAATTCCACACGCTGCCCTCCTCCAGCGCCGTGAAGCCCATCACGAGCTGGCAGCTTTGGATGCCGCCCTGGTGGATGTATTTGTGAATCTTCCGCTTGTTGGCCGTGGCCTGTGCGCCCAGCGGCACCGGCGAGGCGTCCTTCGGTTTCATCATCGCGGCGGGATGCGCCGCGTGCGCCGGGCAGCTCAGGAAATAAAACTTCGCCGGATGGTTGGCGTCCTTGCTCTCGAACGTCACCGACTTCGTGCCCATCGGCAGATAAACGCAGTCCAGCCGGTCCAGCGAAAATGTTTTCCCGTCCGCGTGAACCGCGCCCGCGCCGCCGACGTTGATGGCGCCGAGTTCGCGGCGTTCCAGGAAAAAGGCGCGGCCGGTTTCCTTGTGGTTCGGCAGTTCAACGGCCTTGCCGGCCGGCATGACTCCGCCGGCCACCAGGCGGTCCAGATCGGTAAAGGTGCCGGTCAACCGGCCCGGCACGAAAAGGTGGGTGAGGAGAAAAGTGTCGCGCAATTCCTGCGTGGTCATGCGCTGCGCATCCTGCGGGCGCGGCATCCGGCGAATGGTGTTCTCGAACATGGCAGCCAGTTTAAGTTTCATGCCCGCCATCGGTCAATTCGATTCAAACGCGGGCGTTGATGGGAATTTTCTTCACCGCCGGGCGGCATTTGATAGATTGCCGCCGCAACCTCGTTGATTTATGAAAATGATTTTGTCGCGCGCCGCGTATTTATTTGGCTTCGTCCTGTTTTCCGTTGCGGGTGTCTCCGGCGCTCCCGCCGCCGCGCCGCGGACATTTTCCGGCGCGACGCCGCTCGAATGGTCGGTGCGGCTGGCGGATTCGGAAATGGCGCTGCGCGGCGATGCCCCCGCCTGGAAGCCGGGCGGCCGGGCCAAGTGGGATTACAGCGTCGGCGTGTTCACGCTCTCACTGTTGAAACTGGACGCGCTGACCAACAATCCGCTTTTTGTCACCTACACGACAAACGCCATCGGCTCGTTCATCAGGGATAGCGGCGAAATCCAGACTTACGCGGCGGACGAATACCAGCTCGACTCGCTCAACTCCGGCAAAACCGTCCTCGCGCTCTGGCAGATCACCGGCGACGAACGTTACAAAAAGGCGGCGGCCATTCTCCGCCGGCAGCTCGATACCCAGCCGCGCACGTTCGACGGCGGCTTCTGGCACAAGCAGAGATACACCAACCAGATGTGGCTCGACGGCATTTACATGGCCGAACCGTTTTATGCCGAATACGCGAAGCTGTTTGGCGAAACCAACCCGTTCGACGACGTGGCAAAACAAATCCGGCTGATTGACGAGCACACCTTCGACGCGGAAACCGGACTGAATTATCACGGCTGGGACGCGGCCAAAATCCAGCCGTGGGCAAATCCGGCAACCGGCTGTTCCTCGAATTTCTGGGGCCGCGCCGTCGGCTGGTATGCGATGGCACTGGTGGACACGCTGGATTATTTCCCGACGAACCATCCGGCGCGCCCGCAAATCATCGCCGCGTTCCAGAAATTGTGCGCCGGCGTGGTGAAATGGCAGGAACCGCAGACCGGCCTTTGGTGGCAGGTAATGGACCAGGGCGACCGGAAAGGAAATTATCTGGAAGCCACGGCGTCGAGCATGTTCGTCTACGCGCTGGCGAAGGGCGTGAACCGCGGCTATCTCCCGCGCGCCGACGCGGCTGCCGCCGAGAAAGGCTTCGACGGCATCGTGAAAAATCTCATCACGGACGACGCCGGCGGAAAATGGTCGCTGACGAAGTGCTGTTCCGTGGCCGGACTCGGCGGTTCGCCGGCCGGCGGCAAAATGCGCGACGGCAGTTTTGATTATTACGTCAGCGAACCCGTCGTAAAAAATGATCTCAAAGGCGTCGGGCCGTTCATCCTCGCCGGAATTGAATTGCAACAACTTACAAACAGCCAATAATTATTGCCCATGAAATTGTCCATGCCACGCACCGTCGCCTTCGTTGTCCTTTTTATCGCCTCCGGTTTCCTGCTGCGCGCGCAGCCGGTTCAGCCAAATATGATCAGGCCGCAACCCGGTGTGCCGCCGGGATTTCCGGCGATTGATCAAGTCACGCTCACCACCAACACCGCCAGCCTTTCGCCCGACATCACGCCACAAGCGGTTCTCGCCGCGATGCAGCGCGTGGCCGACTGGCAGCTGGCGCATCCAGTCACCCTCCGCCCGACCGGCTGGATTTGCGCCGTGGGTGACGTCGGCATGATGGCGCTGGCGGGCATTTCCGGCGACCCGAAATACCGCGACGCAATGCTCGCCAAGGGCGAGACCAACGGCTGGCAGCTTCCGCAATTTGGCAGCCGCCAATATCATGCCGACGACCAGTGCTACGGCCAGGTCTGCGCGGAGCTTTATTTTCTCCACCACGACAACCGGATGATTGCGCCGATGCGCGAACACTTCGACTGGATTCTCGCCAATCCGCCCGCGAACACGAACCTCGACTTTGCGCAGCGCGATCACGGCCAGGGAGGGTGGTCATGGTGCGACGCGCTCTTCATGGCGCCGCCGACGTGGATGCGCCTTTACGCGGCGACGGGCGACGAGCGTTACATGAATTTCGCGGTGACAAACTGGTGGCGCACGACCGATTATCTTTACAGCACCAACGACCATTTGTTCTTTCGCGACAGCACGTTTTTCAACAAGTCCGAGACGAACGGGGCGAAGGTTTTCTGGAGCCGCGGCAACGGCTGGGTCTTCGCCGCGACCGTCCGGATGCTGCAATATCTGCCGATGAACCATCCCGACCGTCCGCGCTTCGAGCAATTGTTCAAGGACATGACGGCCAAAATCCTCTCGCTCCAGCAGCCGGATGGGATGTGGCGCGCGAGCCTGCTCGACCCGGATGATTTCCCGATGCCGGAAGCCAGCGGCTCGGCGATGTTCACCTACGGCCTCGCGTGGGGTGTGAACCAAGGGCTGCTCGACCGCGCGACCTATGAACCCGCCGTGCGCAAGTCGTGGTCTGCGCTCGTGGGCTGCGTGGATGCGGACGGCAAACTTACGCACATCCAACCGGCGGGCAGCGCGCCGGTGGAATTCGCGGCAGATTCAACGCAGCCCTACGGCGGCGGCGTCTTTTTGCTCGCCGGCAGCGAGGTTTATCGGATGGCGGTTTTGGAAAATGCGAAACCGGTTCAAGAACCTCAACCAACGCCGGCAGGATTGGATGGCAAACCAATGGGCGGCGGTTTGAGTGTGACCGTGCAACGTGCGGTCAAAGTCAGTGTTACAAATCCTGCTGACTTTCGTCGTGAAAGTGAAACAGTCGAATTAAATCGCTTCGACAAAGATAATGGCAACCTTTTAGGTGGTGTTCGTTTTCAACCAAATGAATTTTCAGATGGTGGCAAGCTCGCTGTCATGGACGGAGTTTCTTCAAGAATTATTGATTCGCAAGTTTATGCTTCCGATTCAAATTCCGCGCCGGACAAATTACTTTTCCAAGTTGACCTTGCGCCGGGTGAGACGCGGACGTTTTACATTTTGGACGCTTCTGCTTTGGCCGTCGTGCCGCCGCCCATCATGAAGACAACGGCGCGTTACGTGCCGGAGCGGCATGACGATTTCTCGTGGGAAAGCGACCGAATCGCGCACCGCTTGTTCGGCCCGGCGCTGGAAACGTGGCAGGCGGAGCCGCTCACCAGCAGCGGCGTGGATGTCTGGATCAAGCGCACGCACAATCTCGTCGCCGACCAGATGTATCACACCGGCGTTTATTACGACACGAACTTGGTGTCGCAGGACGATTATCGCGTCGGCAAAACGCGCGGCGACGGCGGGCTGGGCATCTGGGACGGCCAGAAACTTTACGTCTCCAAAAACTGGCGCACGTGGAAGCTCATCACCACCGGGCCGATCCGCTCGGAATTTGAACTGACTTACGATGCGTGGGACGCGGGCGAGCGAAAAGTTTCCGAAACCAAACGCATCAGCATTGACGCCGGCTCCAATTTGAGCCGCGTCGAAAGCACCCTCAGCAGCGACGACAAATCGCCTCTGGAAATCGGCGTCGGTCTGGCCGAACGGCCCGGCGAAAATACAATTTTAAACGCTGATTCCGCACCTTTGGCCGGCGTCTCTCCATGGTCTGTAATTGATCATTGGCAAACCAGCACGGACAAAGGATTGGCCGTGGAAAATCAGACCGAAGGCTGGCTGGCCTACTGGCAGCCGCAGGATTTTGCGAAAGGAACGACGGCGGTCGCCATCGTCCTGCCGAAAGGCAGCGTCCAGGCTTTTACCAACGACCTGCCGAACCTGCCCGCCAGCGCGTTCGTCGCGCCGACGAACACAGTGCAGGAAGGTCAGCCGGCGATTCGAAATCTGCTGGCCATCGTGCCGGCGGAAATCGGCAAGCCGTTTGTTTATTATCTCGGCGCGGGCTGGGACCGGAGCGGAGATTTTCCCGACGCGAAATCGTGGACGGATTACATCCGCCGATTCGCCGAGCGCCGCGATCAGCCGTTGCAGGTGACGATTGGGAATTAAAAACACCGTAGCAGCGGACGTGAGCCCGCTCTCACCTAAAATTTGAGCCGACTGACGTCGGCTGCTACGTTTTTTGCGCAGCGGCAATCATCTTCATCGCCTCAGCGGTAAGCGCGGTGATTTTGTCCCAGGCCTTTTCCTTGACGAGCTTGCGCTCGGCCATCCACGAACCGCCAACGGCGGCCACCTGCGGCACGGCAAGATAATTTGCCAGCAGCGCCGCGTTGATGCCGCCGGTCGGGACAAATTTCACGCCGGTATGCGCGAACGGCCCGGCGAGCGCCTTCAGCATCTTCACGCCGCCGGCGGTTTCCGCCGGAAAAAATTTCAGGTGCTTGCAGCCGAGATCGAGCGCACGGCCCACTTCCGTCGGCGTCATCACGCCGGGGAAAAACGGCATTTGATTTTTGTTCGCCGCGGCCAGGACGGCCTCGTTCAGGCCGGGCGAAACGCCGAATTGCGCGCCGGCGTCCGCCGCGCGCTGCACCTGGTCGGGCGCGAGCAGCGTGCCCGCGCCGATGGCAATTTGCGGGACGCCCTTGCGGATGCGCTGGATGGATTCGGCGGCGGTGGCGGTGCGGAAGGTGACTTCGATGCAGTTCAAGCCGCCGGCGAGCAGCGCCTCGGCCAGCGGCACGGCATCATCCGGCTGGTCAATCACGGCGACGCAGATCAATCGTTGTTTGAGAAGAGAATCGGTGTTCATAAATTGTGGCCGGATGATACACGCTTGCGGCGGCAAGTGAATCTGAAAGTGAAATCTCCGGCGATTTTTGTTTTTAATTTTTGGTTTTTATTTTTTAATTCCCGCCATGAACATTTCCATCGAACACATCGCCGTTCCCGCCGCGGATCCCGTCGCTCTGAAAAACTGGTATGAGCGCGTCCTGGGCGCGCGGACGGTTTTTGACAACGGCAAGACTCCGCCGACGCTGCTCGTCGCCCTGCCGGGCGGCGGCTGGCTGGAAATTTACGCGGCGGAAAAGTCGTTGCCGGAGCGCGGCAACAACAAACTCGCCGGCTTCCGTCATCTGGCGCTGCGCGTGGCCGCGATGGACGCGGCGAAGGCCGGGCTGGAAAGGCGCGGCGTGAAATTCACGGAGGAAATCCGGCCGGCGGCCGGCGGTGGCAGGGTTTTGTTCTTTGAGGATTGCGAGGGGAATCTGCTGCACCTCGTCGAGCGTCCGGCGGATTTCAAGTTATGAACCGCAGCGCGGGCGTCTTGCCGGCGCGGCTCACCTCTTCTTCGCGCGGACAATGAGCATGGGAACCGTGGTCTTGTGCCGGACGTCGGCGATGGTGCTGCCGTGAATCAAATCGCCCAACAGCCGGTGGCCGTGGCTGGCCATCGCAATCAGGTCGCAATGCGCGCTTTTGGCCAGCTTGAGGATTTCCGACGGCGGGTTGCCGAGCGCCAGCATGGTTTCGACGGAAAATCCCCTGTCGCGAAGTTTGCCGGCGACCTTTGCCAGATATTCGCGGTCATTCCGCATTTCCTCGGATTCGGCGAGTTCGAGCTTGTTGAAATTCCGCGCCGCCCAGCCGTCGGCGACGTGCAACAGGAGGAGGCTTGAATCGAAACGACTCGCCAGCTCCGCGACGTGCGGCAGGATGCTTTCATCCGCCGGGCCGTTTTCGAGGGCGATAAGGATTTTTTTATACATGAAATTGAGATCGTTTCGCCTTATCCGCCAACGATGATGTGCCAGGCATCCTTGAGCGCGTCCGGCAGGCTGTAAATGTCCATCCCGGTGATCGCAATCACGCTGGCCCAGCCCAAAATCAGCAGGAACCAGCCGTTGCGCCACTGGCCCATGATTTTGCGCGAGGATGTGAAATGCAGCAGCGGAAACATGGCAAACGGCAGGATAAGGCAGAGGATGACCTGGCTCAAGTTCACAAGATCGGTGATGCTGCCGCCGCCGCGGATGCTGACGATGATGATGGCTGGAATCACAGCGAGCAGGCGCGAAATCATCCGGCGCAGCCACGGCCTCATGCGCCAGTTCATGAAGCCCTCCATGACCACCTGCCCGGCCAAAGTTCCGGTGATGGTGCTGCTCTGGCCGCTGGCCAGCAGCGCCACGGCGAACAAGGTGCTGGCGGCCACCGTGCCCAGCAACGGCGCCAGCGTCAGGTAGGCAACGCGGATCCAGTCGCTGTCGGGACTGAACGTGACGATTTGCCCGCCGGCCACGGCGACGCTGGTCTTGCCGTAGAAAACCATCGCCGCCAGCACAAGAATCGCCGCATTGACGAAGAACGCAATCGTCAGCGCGACGGTGGCGTCCACGGTGTTGAACTTGATTGCGGTGCGAAGGGAGGCTTCGTCGCGTCCCACCTTGCGCGTCTGCACCAGGGCCGAATGCAGGTAAAGATTGTGCGGCATCACCGTCGCGCCGATCATGCCGATGGCCACCACGATCATCCCGGCCTGTTGCAGGTCCGGCCGCACGAACGCGCCGGCCATTTCCGACAGGACCGGATGGGTCTGCGGCAGGACAAAAATTTCAATGCCGTAGCACACGCCGATGGTCAGCACAAAAACGGCGACCACCGCCTCGATCATCCTCATGCCCATCCCCTGAAAGGCCAGCAGCAGCAGCACGTCGAACGCGGTGATGACGATTGCCCACGTGATCGGGATGTGGAAGAGCAGGTTCAAGGCGACCGCGCTGCCCAGCGCCTCGGCCAGGTCCGTGGCGGCAATCGCGATTTCCATGGTGATCCAGTTTGGCCAGCGCATCCAGCGGGGATAAAAATCGCGGGTGCACTGCGCCAGGTCCCTGCCGGTGGCCAGCCCGAGCCGCGCGGAAATGACCTGCAGAATCACGGCCATGAAACTGGCCAGCGCCACGACCCAGAGCAGCCCGTATTTGAACTGCGCACCGCCGGCGAGATCCGTGCCCCAGTTGCCGGGGTCCATGTAGCCGACGCTGATGAGGATGGCCGGCCCGGAAAACGCCAGCCATTGCCGCCAGAAGCCGGCCTTCGCGTGCGGCACGGACACGCTGCCGTGGACTTCCGACAACGAAACCTGCCCCGCCGGTTTGCTCCCGGCGGAATCCCCGTCCGATTTTGAATCTCCACCTCTCACAACTTTAACGCAGCACCGTTTGCAACGCGGCACGGCAAACCTAGGTTTTAAAACCGTTTATTCCTGCGGATAAACCAAAATCCGGTCATGCACCAGCACGATGAGATCGTTTTTCCCGTCGCCGGTCACATCAACCACAAGAGCCTCGCGCGGTTCGGGCAGCGCGTTGGCCGCGCCGCGAAACGTGTGCGCCTCAAACACCTGCCAGCGTTCGCCGGGCACGAGCTTGTGGTTTGAATCGAAACGAACAAGGTCCAGATTGTTTTTCGCCGTCTCCATGAAAACCAGGTCCTTCCGCCCGCCGCCGGTCAAATCGCCCGCCACCACGTCGTTCAGGTAGCCGTCCTTGATGGGCGTGTCATAACCGTCGAGCGCGGTGAAATCCCAGACATCGCCCGCCAGCGGCATCCACGCGACGGCGTTCTGGCCAAGAAATGCCACGCTCTGGACGTTCGTCCCGCCCAGCGCGACGGCTTGCAGGCCGATGAAATCCGAGACCGGCAGCTCCACGTTGCGCGCCACGCGCCAGACGCCGTTGGTGTCCCGCTCGCACAATGTCAATTGCTTGTGCTCCGCGTCCAGCAGAAAAATGGACGGCGTGGAATTCGTCCCGTTCGCCGCCGCCGTCGCACCGACAATGCGCGAGTCGCCGGCCGCGCCGTTGATTTGATCCTTCACGCGGAAGACCCACGCCGGCTTGTTGGTGGAATCAGGCGTTTTGGCCTGCTGTTCGAGCACGACGGCGCGGACAAAATTGTTCTGCGGCAACAGCAGTTCCGTTTTGCCGTCGCCATCCACGTCCGCCGACACCAGCCACGGCTGCTCAATCGCGCCGCCGGGCGGATCCACGTCCTCCTCGTCAAAATCGCCGCCGGGCTTTTGCAGCAGCACCTTGATTTTTTCGTAGGGACTCAACACCACCAAATCCGGCAGCCCGTCCTGGTTCACGTCCTGGATCGCGAGCGTGACCGGATTTGACTTGAAGCTGTCGCTCAACTTTTGAGTCCGCATTTTGCCGTCCGCCGTGCGCGTCACGAGCGAGCGCTGGCCGTCCTTGTCCACAATCACCGCCAGCGCCGGCTTCGCGCCGGCCTTCAGCGTGCCGACGGCCATCACAAGCGGCTTGCCATCCAGCGGAATGAGCGTGGGGAACGGCAGCCGGCCGTTCGGGTCAAACGCCGTGACGCCGACGGCGCGTTCCGTCTTGCTCAACATGAAAACGTCCGGATGACCGTCGCCGTTCCAATCCGCCACCGCCAGCTGGCTCACGCCCGCCAGCGTCGGAAACGTCAGGGATGGCGCGAGCGAACCGTCCGGCTGCTGCAAATAAACCGAAAGCTGCCCGCTTTCCGGCTCGGCCACGAGCAGGTCGGGCCGGCCGTCGCCGTTGACATCGGCCCAGAGCACGCCGCGCTGCGGCGCGTCCGTCTTGTTGAGCGGCAGGACTTGGAACTGCCCGCGCCGGAAGCCGCCCGACAACGGCTCGGCAGGTTTGCGCGTGAACTCCGAGACTTCCGCGCGGTCGGAATTTTGCGCAATGTTCACAACATACAATTTCGAATTGCCCTCCAGCATGTCCGCGCAGTAGGAGTGGATGGGCTGGGTCTTGAAATAAATTTCCGGGCCGAGCTGGCCGGCGCCATTTTGCAGCCGGAAACGGAACGGCGTCAGGCCGGTGAAATCCACAAGCAGCAAATCATTCCGGCCGTCGCCGTTCACGTCCGCAATTTGCACGGACTCGGGCGCGCCGGAATAGGGGATTTTTTGCGGCTCGCCAAAGGTGTGGTCGGCCTGCTGCGGCAGAAAATAAAGCGAGCCGTTGTTGCCGAGCAAAATAATGTCGGGCCGGCCGTCGCCGTTCAAATCGCCGACCACCAGCGAGTTGGCGTCCATGCGCCCGTCCTCGATGTGCCAGTGTTTCGGCTCGCTCCAGCCGTTCGTGCCCTGGTTGTAAATGATTTCCAAATCCTTCGCGTCGCCGTAAAAAACGAGGTCCGGCCGGCCGTCGCCATTCAGGTCGGCCACCGACAGCGCGGCGATGCGCTCGTCCGTGGGAATGGAATCAACGCGGAAGCGCGCGCCCGGCGGCAGCTCGTTGATTTCGAGCTTGCGCTCCGGTTTCGCCGCTTGATTTGTCCTGCCGGTCTGGTTGTAAAGCAGGTTGATTTTTGAGCGCAGATTGTTGACGACGATGAGGTCGTTCAAGCCGTCGCCGGTCAAATCCGCCGCGTGAAGCAAACAGATTCCGTCGTCAATGGGATAAGTCTCGTGGCCGGAGAAACCGAAACTGTTCGTGGCCGTCTCGCCGCGGGCGGCAAACGCCAGACTGAAAACCCCCGCCAGCGCGCCGCAAAGTGACAATTTAATGACTCGCATAAAACACCCTCAAGCTGCCAACCGTCGGCGCGGTTGGCGAGATTATTCGCCGATGAAGTGCAGCGCGACGCGGCGCGAATGCGGGCGCGTGCGGTGTTCCCACAAATAAATCCCCTGCCACGTTCCGAGCGCGAGTCGCCCGCCGCAAACCGGAATGCTCAAATTCACCGCCGTCAACGCCGTGCGGATGTGCGCGGCCATGTCGTCGTCGCCCTCGGTCGTGTGAATGAACAGCGGGTCGCCGTCGGGCACAAGCCGCTGGAAGAACGCCTCCAGATCGCGGCGCACGTCCGGGTCGGCGTTTTCCTGGACCAGCAGCGAGGCCGACGTGTGTTGCAAATGCAGCGTCAGCAGGCCGTCCTTGAATTGGTTTTGTTCCGCCCATCGCTCCACTTCGCGCGTGAATTCGTGCAGGCCGCGACCGCGCGTGGCGATGACCAGTTCGTGAAGGGCTTGGCGGAGCATTTTGGGGCACGCGGACGTGTCCGCGCTTTCAAAGCTACGGCGTGTCGCCGCAGTCCATGATTTTGTTACTGCGCAACCGGTGCGCCCAGCTCGGCGAGCAGCTTTTCCAGATCGGAATTGCGGGGCTGGCCGAGATCGAGCGCCTTTTGGTAATGCCAGCGGGCGAGCTGGGCCGCCGGCGGTTTAGCGCCCAGATAAACCACGGCGAGATTGTTGTGCGCCGCGCCGTAGCCGGGGTCGAGTTGAATCGCCTTGCGCAAGGCCGTCTCCGCCTGCGCGTGCAGCCCCTTGTGGCTCAAGGTGACGCCGAGATAATTCTGGATTTGCGGGTTCGCCGGTTCCAGCTTCGCCGCGCGGCTCAACGCATCCAACGCCTCGTCAAATTTCTCCTGCCGGAACTTCAGGTAGCCGAAGGTCGAAAGGGTGTAGGCGTCGTCCGGATTTTTGGCAAGCGCGGCGGTGATGTGCGTGTCGGCGTCGGAGAGCTTGTTCTCCTGCAATTCAATCGCCGCCAGGTTGGCCAGCGCCAGCGCGTTGGCCGGGTCGCGCTGCAAAATCTGCCGGTAATCGGCCTCGGCCTTGTCGTAATCCCCGTTGGAAAAATATTTTTGCGCCTCGGCAACCAGCGCCGCCGAGCCGCCCGGCAGTTCCTTGACGGATTTTTCCTGGCTGCGGTCATTGACGGCGGCCGCCGGCACCGGGGCCGGCGATTTCAACAACGCCAGCTCCTCTGGCGTGTAGGGCACGGCCTGCGCCTCGTCCACCGCCAGCCGCGCGCGCAGCGTCTTTGTCTCGTCGTCAGTCTCCGCCGCGGTCTGCCGCTGCTGCAAACGTTTTTCCAGCGCCGTCTTCTCCAGCCTGCTGACGCCGGCATCCGACTGCAATTTTTGATTTTCCTGCGCCAGCTTGTCGGCGAGGCGGGTTTGCTCGGCCAGCTTTTTGTTCGCATCCGCCAGAGCCTGCCGCAGCCTGGGCAATTCCGCCGGCGAGGCGGCGTTGGTGACGACGACGACCGGGCTGGCGCGCAGCAGATCATTTTCCTTCATCAGCGAGAGGATTTGCGCCCGTGCCTTCGACAGCTCCGGCGTGTCCGCCGTTGCCGGCTGCACACGCAGGGCTTCCTTGAGCCTGGCCTGAAACACCTCGTTCTCCGCCTGCAAATTTTGAACCTGCGCGCGCAGGGCGTTCAATTGCATTTCCGCGTCCGCGACGGCGGCGGCGGGAGCCGCATTTGCCGCCATCGGCGCCGCACTGGCAACCGCATTGGGCGGTGCCGACGACGGCGGCGTGTTTGTCGGCACCGTGTTTTGGGGAGGCGCCGGAAGCTGCGCCGTCAAGGTCTTGATTTTTTCCGCGAGATAATCCAGCCGGTAGGTGACGATGGCCGCATCCCATTCCGGAAATATTTTCTGGAACTTTTGCAATGCGGCCAGCGCCTGCGTGTAATCAGCCAGCGCCTGTTGCGGCTGGCCGGACGCCTGAAGCGTGTCCGCCTGCTGCACCTGATTGTAGATGGCGATGTATTGGTCGTCGGGACTTTGCTGGGCGCGTGCCGATGGCAAAACGACGACGAGGACCAGACCCAAAATTGTGGCAAAACGTTTCATGCCGGAAAAGTAGCCGAATGCCGCTCGGTTTGGCAACGCTGGTCCGCTCCAATCTCGTTTTTGCAATCGTCGCATGAGGACGGGAAAAACCGGAGGCGCCGGCGGCGGTTGACCTGCGCCGCCCTTTTTGATAGCGTCCGTCTCGTTGCGCCATGAATACTGCGTTGAACCAGCATGTGCTTGTGTTGAACCGATTGTGGCAGGCGGTCAATGTCTGCACCGCCCGCCGGGCGCTCACGTTGTTGTTTCAAGGCCAGGCGCAGGTCGTCCTCAACGACGATGACGGATCGTTCCGCACCTTCAATTTCCAGGAATGGCGCAACCTCTCCGACGGCGTGTCGCGCGAGGAATCCGTCCACACCATCTCCTTCCGCATCCGCGTGCCGCGCATCATCCTGCTGCTGATTTACGACCGGCTGCCGAAGAAGGAGGTCAAGTTCACGCGGCACAACATTTTTGAGCGCGACAAGAACACCTGCCAATACTGCGGGCGCGTTTTCGACCGCAAGGATTTGAACCTGGACCACGTCATCCCGCGCGACCGCGGCGGCCCGACGACGTGGGAAAACATCGTCTGCTCCTGCATCGAGTGCAACACGCAGAAGGCCAACCACACGCCGCAGGAGGCCGGGCTGCATCTCATCCGCAAGCCCAAACGGCCCAAATGGCGCCCGTTCGTCCAGATCAATTTCAACCTGCACCACCACGACAGTTGGAAACATTTCGTTGACCTCGCCTACTGGAACGTCGAGCTGGGCGAGGACGTGGAGTAACTCCTTTCGCGAAGAGACAAAGACAGGGCCAGGCCGGTCAGCGGCCCTTGGCGGATTCAATCAGCTCCCAAAATTTCGGATTTTCCTGAAGCGCCTCGTCCTCGCCCGTGTTCAGCCCCGAACGAAACAGGAAATCCTTGAGCGTGTGCCGGCTCATGATGCGATGCACCAGCACGCCCAGCTCGTGCCGCTCGAAATAAACACGGTAATCGCCCACGCGAAAACGGTGCAGGATGCGCCCGCCCTGCTCCAGCTTGCCAAACTCGTCCAGTTCCGTGCCGAGCACCTGCTGGGGCAGGCCGCGAAAATCGCCGAGGATTTGCAATTGCAATTCCTTGGGCATCCGCGCCAGCTCGGCGGCGGCCGTTGGCGTGAAAATGATCTGGAAGGTATTCATCATCAGTCGGTGCCGAGGGTCGAGGGTCGGGAGCATGGAGTCAAGAATCAAAGGAACCGTCCCAAAACCGTCGAAGCTGCGCCGGGTATGAACCCGATGCCATAAACCAAATCGGCTCATGCCGCGATTGACAGGCGGCCCTGCTTCGCTACGATGGTTGTCGGCTGGCGTGCTCGTCTATCGGTTAGGACACGGCCCTCTCAAGGCTGAAAGACGGGTTCGATTCCCGTGCGCGCTACCAACCTTGTAAATAAAGGGTTTTGTGAGTTTTAAGCCCCAAAAACTGCCAAGTCATAACAGGAAGTCATAACAAATCGCCTAGAATCGGCCATGTCGCGGAGAATAAAAGTTGTCACGGAAGTTGCCGCATTGTGAGCGGACAGCGGCAGAGTTTTGAATTTTCCACGGCTGCAAATGCTGTCCGCGCCACGCGCCGAAAACACCAAAGGAAGCCCAGCCCGGACAATCAAAGTGCGTCCTGCGTGAGCCAGCGAATCAGGGCGGGCATCGTGGCGGGTGTCGGGACTGTAGCCGGTCGAGCCGGTCAACCGCGCTTCCGGCTTGGCGGTCGCCGTCACGTCACCGCCACGGCGCGTCACGCGCTCGCGCTCGGTGAGACTGTCCGGGTGAGATAAAGAAATCCTTTTTTCGCGGGGGCGACCCCGTCCCCCGCCTGCCGCCGGGAGGGGGAATTTCACGCCAGCCATTCGCGTATGATTCCCACTTTTAAGCAAAGATGTTTTCTCGAAGCGCGGCATCACGGCGGACACGGCGTTGCGGCTGGCATGGTTTTTAACACGACACCAAATGGCTTTTCAGTTTAGGGGAGTCTGGTCGCGGCGGGCTTGGGAGCGGCCTTTTCAGGCACGTTCTGGCGCAGGAAAAACCAAGCCATGATGCCAAAAACTGCCAGCAAAAAAAGGCTCCAGAATAGGAACCGCTTCACGGAGCTATTCATGGTTTGCGCCTCAATGGTTGCAATTGAAATTAGAAAAAGCACGGCGGCGGCAGCGTCAACGAACGCCCAAGTCTCGCCTTTCAAATGAAGTGGAGCAATCGGGTTTAGCATAACGGCAACGATGACGAAAATAAACAGCCAGCCGAATTTTTTGCTCTGCGCGGCTTGAAAAGCCGTGAACGCAGCGACACCGCAGGCAACGCAGCGCAGAAGCGTATAGTAATCGTAAGCGTGACGGCCAGGAGCCGCGAACAGCAGCACGGCAGTAATCAGCTTGACGATGCTGCTGCCGAAATCGGCGGGTTTCATTTTTGCCAACGCGAAACAAAGCAGGCACGCGCCACTTACGATTTTTGAAATCTTCCAAAAATAAATGACGCCAACGCCCACCGCCAACGCCCACCACCACCATATCGGCACAACCCACCAATCACCTTCAGTTTTAACAAAGCCCGCAGTTATTAAACCTGTCAAAATCAAGATAAAGAAAGCATGGCAAGCGACATAGCAGACGACTTTAACAGGCTTGGGAATTTCAGTTTTCATTTGGATTTGATTGTGGCAGCAGTTGAACTACGTCCAAAAGTTCGCCGTGAGCAATAAATACCAAGCCACGCCGACAATCACTGTCAGCCAAATAAGCCATGCGAGTTTGGTTTTCACTTTTGGATCGCAACACTTAATTAGCGGCTGCGCGAACTCTGAAAAATCTGTTTGTTCCCGCTGATGCTCCGTAGATTCCGGGGTTTGCGGCAGTCCAGTTCACCAAATCGGGGCTTGATTCGAGAATGATTTGAACATTTCCAGTGGCACTGGCAGGAATCACAATCGCATCGGCTGGAACATAATTTGAAACGACGGTTGCTGTTGTCGGTGTTTCTATTTTGAATGTAGCCCATCCAGCGGAAAAACCTGTTACAAAAACATTTGTTAGACCCGTGGCAATTTGTGGTATTTGAGCCGACCCCATTGCATAACCACCAGTGATGGCAAAGAAAGGTGTCAAATTTATCTCCGAGCCGTTTGAAAGCTCCCCCCAAACACCCGTATTGTATCCTCCGATCCCATCAGCCCAACAATAGCCAATTACCGAAACAAGCTGGTTAGTTTGAACCGGAAAACTCCCGCCATCTTGGAGGGTTACATACTGTGTTGTTTGTGCGGCTGCTGAACCCGATGCCCGATAACTGGCCTGTCCCGCACCTCGTTGGTGGAACTGGTTGACGCTGGAAAAGTTCGCGCTGTCCGGCTGCGAAAAAAAGGCGCGGCGCGTTCGATCACGCTCATCAATCGCCAGTCGCTTCTCGAATACCTTCATAGCCTAGAAAATCAATCGTGAACGGCACATTCCAAAACTTTCGCGCCGCACTCGCCAAAGCCGGACTCGACTACGCCGGTGAAATTATTGCCGATGGCAACTTGCATCGCTTCAAGGCCGCTGGCGACCGTGAACGCAATTCTTGGTATGTGCTTCACTCCGGCGCGCCCGTTGCCGGTGCGTTTGGATGTTGGAAACGCGGATTCAAAGAAACATGGTGCGAAAAAGGCCGCGATAGTTTGACTGACGCCGAATGGCGGACAATCCGCGAAAACTGGAAACTCGCCGATGATGAACGCCAACGAACGGAAGCGGAGCGGCGCGCGAAGGCGCGGAAAGTTGCCGCGTGGATTTTGAGCCGCGCAAGACCTGCCCGGACTTTGCATCGTTACTTGACCCACAAGGCCGTGAAAATTTTCGGCGACGTGCGCGAGTATCGCGGCGGATTGGTGTTGCCGTTGCGCGATGCAAACGGCGAGCTTCACAGTTTGCAATTCATCGGCGCGGACGGCACGAAACGATTTTTGAGCGGCGGGCGAATTGCCGGTTGTTTTTTCATAGTGACGGACAAACCGGACGGTGCGCTTGTCATCGCCGAAGGGCTTGCGACCGCTGCCAGCGTTGCGGAAGCGACCGGGCTTGAAACCGTGGCCGCAATGAACTGCGGAAATCTTTTGGCCGTCTCGAAAGCACTGCGCGAAAAATATCCATCACGCGAAATCATCATCGCCGCTGATAACGACGCTTGGACTGACGACAATCCGGGGCTGACAAAAGCCACGGAAGCGGCAAAGTCAATCTGCGCACGTCTGGCCGTGCCGCAGTTCAAGGACGCCACAACGAAGCCAACGGATTTTAACGACCTTCAACAACTACAAGGAGCAGACACCGTGAAAACTCAAATTGAAAACGCCACGACACCAACGGAGACGGACAACGAGATTTTTGACCGGCTCAAGCCGCAGGCCAAGCTCGGCGGCGCGATTGATGAGCGTTTTGGCAGTCATAGCAACATTGCTTCCGCTGTAACCGGCGTTTCATCCGCTACGCCGCTACCGTCATTGATTTTATTAGCGGTTTCGGCGTTTTCGCATCCGCTACCGGCGTCTTTGGTAACGGATTGAAAAAGTGAATTATCGTCAATGTTTTCAGGCTTGGTAGCGGGGTAGCGGATTGCATCAGGGTTTGTCAGCAGGTAACGGGCAAAGGCGTCCTCGAAATCGGTCAGGTAGTATCCTTTTGGCACCATGCCATCCGGCAACTTGATGTTGTGCGAAGTGATCCGATAGCTGCGCAGGCGGTCGGATATTTGCCGCTGACTGATTCCCTTGCCGTCATTCCAATCAGCCCAGGGTCGGTGTTCCAACGAATTGAGATAAACCCGGATTGCGGCACTGCTCCACCGGTCTGCCGGGTCTTGCTGTTTGAACCCGGCCTGAATGTCTTTGAGCAGTTCGCGCTTGATGTCGCCTTCATCACTCCGGGCATCGCCAAAGAACTCTGCCACCGCCTCCCGCATGGTTCCCGGCCAGTGACCACCGCATAGGTCGGCAATCGCCAGCAGCGGCTCGGCGATGTCCTCCTGTCGTGCGCTCAATCCCGGCGGCATGACAGGTTCAGTGTTTTTCAGTTTGTCGCGGTTGTCATTCGCCCAGCGCAGACACTTGCGGCGCAGAATCAATCCGTCAAACTTGCGCGTCAATTTTTCGATTTTCTCACTCGGCAGCTTTTTTTGAAGGACCAGCGAGAAACAGCGCGAGCGTGTTGTGTCCGGCAACTTGGCTTCCGAAAGACCAAAAATGGCTTTTGGACAATACGTGTGGAAATCCCGGTCGTCGTGGTCGTCGCCGACACAAATAGTATAAACTCCGTTCCACTTGAAGCCGGTGTTGAGAACGTTGAGGGCGGCCTACCGGTTTTCATCAGAAAGTGTATCCCATTCGTCGAGCAGCAGCGTTGGCTTTCTGGATTCGATGCGCCGGAACATCGCGGCGGCGGACATTCCACCCGGCGTCGTGGCATTGGCGCAAAGATGATTCATCAATTCGCCCAAGGTGGACTTGCCGCACTCTTTTTCAGGGCTGGTGACGTGCAGGTAAGGTGTGTAGCTGAAACAGTCAAAAACGTAAGTGTGCAAATTCCACCCTGTCACCAGAACATCAGCCTGTGTCGGCAGAATCATAAAGCGGTTGTAGATGGCTCGAATTTCATCAAGCAATGCTGCCCCGTCCACCGCTTCCGGCCACGGTTCCAAATTGGCCAGATTCATCGTGCTGCCCTGCAATTTTTCCACGGATTTTGAACGGCGTTTTTCCATCTCGGCGTCGAGCGTGCCAACGCGGATTTTCAACCGCTTCGCTTCATCCTCACGGCAACGGTCGTAATTGGCTGGCGGCAACTTGGCGAACCACGCGGCGACAAGCTGGCCGTCATTCCCGGCGACCGCGTGCCGCCCGACTTCGCCGACACGCTGCGCCAGCACAAGGGTGAGCTTTTGGATTTGTTGGAAGCACGGACTTTCAATCTGACTCCCGATTGCGCGGCATGGCTTCACGTTGCCCGTCAAATTCTGGCCGGTGAGTTTGAAGGCGCGGACAGTTCCACCGTTGCCAGTCTCACCATCGGGCTGCGGAGCATTTTGCATCCCCTGTGCCAGCGCGCACTGGAACGGTTGGCGAAAGGAAAAATTCAATGAGCATCACACACGAAATCTGGCTGCGTTGTAAAACGGATTATCTCACCGGCAAGGGTTCGCTGCGTGAAGTGGCCGCACGTCACGGCGTCGCCAAAAGCAGCGTGGAGAAAAAGGCGCGCAATGAAGGATGGATGCGATTGCGCCGTGAGTTTGAAGCCGCGCAACTGGCGAAACTGTTACCGCCCGTCTTGCCGGCTCTGCCGCTCGCGCCGGTTGCACCGGGCGGAATTGTTTCCGATAGCTGGCTGGCACAACGGCAGGAAATTTACTACCGCGAAAACGCTGCGCTGGTGGACAAGGCACGCGGGCTACTGGCGAAGAAATTGGCCGACGAAAAAGGCGACTTGGGAACTGACGGGCTGGCGAAACTCACGTCCGCGCTCGGCGGGATTGTGGACGCGGAAAACAAGTTGCTCGGCTTGAATCACCGGCAAAAGGGCAAGCCACGACGCCCCGCTCCACCGATGCCGACACCACAAGAGCCGGGCGTGGGAACCGACTAGCCCGCCAGCGTGGTGAGATTGCACCGCGATTTTGAGGGCTACAAAGATGAGATTTCTGCCATTGATTCACCGCAAAACTCGCCGCCGCAATGATGCGATGGACACAAGGCGGGATTGTGGCAAATGAATGACGGGCTTCCCGAAAACCCTATGAATTGAACACGCTCGGCAGCTTGGCAATGGCGGCTTCCAACGGTGCCAATTCCAAGTGCGTGTATTTTTGGTGCGTGGCGTCGTCCGCGTGGCCGGTAAGTTTCTGGCGCACTTCCGCCGGGACATTCGCATTGGCGAGCGCACTGGTGAACGTGTGGCGCAAGCTGTGGAATGAAAGTTTCGAGAACATCCGGCCTTGCTTGCCCTTGCCTTTGACTTGCTGCTGGCCGATTCCCGCGTCGCGCATGATGTTGGTGAAAGTTACCGACAGTCCCTTGCGCCCGCCTACGCTCCGTTTTTGCAATGTCGGGCAGAGCGGGGCGCGGGGATTGTCGCCCGCCAGCTTGAACAAATGGTTTTTCAGATCAGGATGAAGCGGAGCGGTGACGGGCTTGCCCGTTTTGCGTTGTTCGTAAGTAATGACACCGCCCGTCAAATCCACGTTCTCCCAAGTCAGATTAACCACGTCGGTTAAACGCGCCCCAAGATAGAAGCCCGCGAGAATTGCGGTTTGCCATTCGTCATTGGCCTTGCAAAGCAGCATCCGCACTTGCTCCGGCGTGAACACGTCGCGCGTGTTTGAAACGACTTTGGGCAATTCGACAGCTTCGGCTGGATTGACGGTGATGCGCCCTTGTCGGCGGGCAACATTCAAAACGACACGAAGGATTTTGATTTCCATTCCAACTGTATTTGGTGCCTTGCCCTCGTCCATAGACTGATTACGCATTTTTTCCAAGTCACGCGCAGTGAGCGCGCCCAAAGGTCGGCGGGCTTTTTGCCCCAAACTGGCGAGAAATTTTTTGAGAACAATGCCGTAACGCTCATGCGTGCGCGGCTTGTTGGCGAGTTCTTTGCCGTTGAGCCAGTTGGTGAAGTATTCGTGAATCGTCTCGGTTTGCATCGGGGCTTGGCCGGTGTTTTCGAGAATCGTGTTGAGGACTTTTCGCGCTTGGGCTTCCGTGAACGCGCCGTCGCGCGCCTGTCCGCTGGAACGTTCCCATTCGCAACAAATGCCCAAAGCTTTTTTACGGTCACGCTCTTTGGTGCTGCGAAAAGTGCGGCGTCCATCGGGCAGGGTGAAGGCACAATACCAGAACGGTGATTTGCCACGCGGGTCTTTGTGTAAGCTTGCCATATCGAGTCATAAATTAAGTCATAACAACGCCGATGTCAAGCGATGTCGAAGATGCTTGTGTTTATTGTGTTATATTGACTAAAGGCGGCTGGCATCGAAAGACTGGTTCGATTCCAGTGCGCGCTACCAGTCTCAATTTGTTGCATTTCATCGGTAATAAACACCTGCTCTCAACAGGTTTCGCAGCACCGAAAATTTGACCGTGAGGACGCCTTGCAGTTGAATTGCGGAGCAACTCAATTGAGTTTATTGTTTCGTCTTGTTCAATGAAAACACGCCGCGAATTTTTCAAGTCCGCCGCCGCGCTTGGCGTGCTGGGCGCCGCCGGTCTGCCGCTGCCGGCGGTGGCGGAAGAACCGCCATCCACCCCGTCTTCAAGCGCCGACCGGCGTTTCTGGGTTGCCGTTCTTGAAAAAATCGCGCGGCCCGTGCTGGAGAATTTGTCGCGGCGCGAACTGAAACAGAATATGCCGGTTGAGGCGCAGCCCGGCGCGAAGCGCGCGGCCTATGCCCATCTCGAGGCATTTGGCCGGCTGGTCTGCGGCATTGCGCCATGGCTCGCGCTGGAACATCCGGCGGATGACGAACTCAAGTTGCAGCAGGAATTCCTGGCGCTCGCCCGGTCGTCTCTGGACGCAGCGACGGATCCGCAATCGCCCGATTTCATGAATTTCACCACAGGCGGACAACCGCTGGTGGACGCCGCATTTCTGGCGCAGGGGATTTTGCGCGCGCCAGGGGTCTTGTGGAAACCGCTGGAGCCGCGTGTCAAAAAACAAATCATTGCCGCGCTGAACTCCACACGCAAGATCGCCACGCCGGACCGCAACAACTGGGTGATGTTTGCGGCCATGGTCGAGGCGACGCTTTTGGAGTTTGGCGAGCCGACGCTGCCGGAACGGCTGGAAGATTGCGTCCGCAAAATGCTCGGCTGGTATGTGGGCGATGGGGCTTACGGCGACGGCGAGTTTTTTCATTTTGATTACTACAACAGCTTCGTCATCCAGCCGATGTTGCTGGACGCGCTTGCGGTCTTGGAAAGGCGCGACGCCCGGTTTTCCGCCGCGCGGAAAATTGTTTTGCAACGCGCGAAACGCCACGCCGAAATCCTGGAACGGCTCATCGCACCGGACGGCAGCTTTCCCTCCCTGGGCCGTTCGACGACGTATCGGTTTGGCGCGTTCCAGACGCTGGCCCTGGTTGCCTTGCAGCACGAGCTGCCGGAACGAATCAAGCCCGCGCAGGTGCGCTGCGCGTTGACGACCGTCATCCGGGCTTTGAGCGAAGCCCCGGGAACGTTTGACGGGAACGGCTGGCTGCAAATAGGTTTTTGCGGACATCAACCGGCGTTGGGCGAATCGTATATTTCCACGGGCAGCCTGTATTTGTGCAGCGCTGGCTTGCTGCCGCTGGGCCTGCCGCCAACGGACGAATTCTGGAGCGCCCCGGCGGAACGCTGGACCGCGCAAAAACTCTGGTCGGGAGAAAATCTGCCCGCCGACCACGCCATCAACGATGTGAAAATTGTGGAAGTTCCCGCGCTCGCCCTCAAAACCGAACCCAACTCCATCGGCACGCCCAAATGATCGGGAAGTTATTCGGACAGTCGAAATCAACCATGACTCGCAGCGCCGCTGCCCGGGCATTTTTCAAAAACGACCGCGCCCGCAAAATCCGGCGGCAACGGCATGGAGTGGATCGCCCACCGTCTCGCGGCATCAGGGCCAGCGGGCAATCCAAGCAGTTTGGGTTCCCCGGTCGCCAGCGCGACCTCGACTGCGAGGAGATTGTCGGTCAATCCTTCGCCCGTGGCTTTGAGATATGCCTCTTTGCGCGTCCAGCCGTTGAAGAAAGCCGCCCGCTGTTGCGGTTCGGGAATGGATTTCAATTCGCCAAGTTCGCGCGGAGAAAATATCCGACTGGCCAGAAGCGGCCAATCGTCCAGGCGCTGGATTGATTCGATGTCCACGCCCACTTCGCGCCCGCGCGCCAGGGCGACTGCCACCATCCGTCCGGAGTGCGAAAGGTTGAAACGGAGATCACCGGCCACGTCGAGAAAGGGTTTGCCGTGCGGCTGACAACAGATCACCAGGGCCACCGGATCAATGTTCAAACACGCTCCCAGAAGCTGCCGCAGCACGCCGCGGCCAAAAACGAACTGGCGGCGCGGCTCACTCACCCTGAACCGTTCGGCGCGTTCGCACTCGTCCGGGTTGAGCGTGAGGGCAAGCGCGTTCAGGCCCGCCTCGTCTGCCGGCATCGTCGCCAGCCATACCTGAATTTCGTCGCCGCCGAGAGAAGCCGCCGAACGCCGCGCGAGGGCGGAATTGTCCCATTCACGAAACGAGATTTGCATGGGAATGTCCATCGCGGGAAGAAACCGCGCACGCTTCTTTTTCCTGTGCCCGGACAAGGACCGTCGTCAATGACTTTGCCATCTCCGGCATATAGTCCGGGGATAAAACAATCTGCAGATGCCCGCCGGAAACCCGGTGGAAGGAAACGCCGCCGCGCGCCAAGTGCCGCCAATACAATCTCCAAGCGGGATTGGATTCGTCGCTGACAAAAATGTCCACCGCACCCGGATACGGGTGGAACTGGTAGGCGTGCGCGACCGCATGGTAGTAATCGGTGCCAAGTGATGCTTCCAGCCGCTCACTGGTTTGTTGCGGCGCGGCCGTTATGAGCGGCGGACGGGAACGGTTCCGAACCATCCAGTAACGGAGCGCCGTCCAACGACCGCGAATGTAATTGAACCGCTCACGAAACGGCAAACGCCACCATCGCCGGAAATGCCACCAACAACGTTTTGGAATATAAACGGTCATCGCCATGCCATAGAAAATCCACGGCGTTTTGCCGGTGGGTCCGCTGTCCAGAAGCGCGAGCATGGCGACGCGCCGGCCAAGCCGATGAAGCTGCCGGGCCATTTCATAGGCAATCACTCCGCCCATGGAAAATCCCGCCAGATAAATCGGGCCATCGGTCTGAAACGAAACGATTTCCTTGACGTAGTGAGCGGCCATTTCCTCGATGCTGATGTGACGGGGCGACTTGCCATCCAGTCCGACGGCCTGAATGCCGTAGATTGGCTGGTCGGGAGGCAGCAGCCTGGCGAGATCCAAAAAGACAAATACGTCCCCGCCCCAGCCGTGAACCAGAAACAGCGGCGGCTTGGAACCCTGCGGATGGAGCGGCACCAGCGAACTCCACGCCGGCGCCCAATTTCCATCGGTCAACCGTCTGGCCAGCAATTCAATCGTGGGCGATTGAAATAACGCCGCGATGGGAAGCTTGCATTTGAAAAGCTTGTCAATTTCCACCGCCAGTCGTGCCGCCATAAGGGAGTGACCGCCCAGCGCAAAAAAATTGTCCCGCCGGTCAATGTTTTCCCGCCGGAAAAGCCGCCGCCAGATGCGAATCAACTCCAGTTCGAGAAGGTTGATGGGCTGACTGACGGCACTTGGCACGCCGCCGTCGTTTGTTTCCGGCGCGGGCAAGGCTTTGCGATCCAATTTGCCGTTGGGTGTCAGCGGCAGTTGATCAAGCCACACGAACGCAGCCGGAACCATGTAGTCCGGCAGTTTCTCCGCGAGTCGTGTGCGCATGGTCAGGACATCGGGCTTGTCCCCGGTTTTGGCTGCAAGATATGCAACCAATCGCTTGTCGCCTGGCGAATCTTCGCGAGCGACAACGACCGCCTCGCGGATTTCAGGCTGGGCGCGCAGCACAGTTTCAACTTCTCCCAACTCGATCCGAAAGCCGCGGATTTTCACCTGCGAATCAAGCCGTCCAAGAAACTCCAGATTGCCGTCAGATCGCCAGCGCGCGAGGTCGCCGGTGCGGTATAGCCGTGCGTCCGGGCGTCCGCTGAACGGATCTGGGACAAATCGTTCGGCGGTCAAATGCGGTTGATGGAGATAGCCGCACGCGACCCCGTCACCACCGGCATACAGTTCACCCGTCACGCCCACCGGCACCGGTTGCTGATGCGAATCCAAGACGTAAACCTGTGTGTTGGCAATCGGGCGTCCAATCGGAACTCTTGGAGTCAACGCCCGTTCGTCTTCCACCGTGTGGCAGCAGGTGAAAGTCGCGTTCTCCGTGGGGCCATAGCCATTGATGATCCGGCAACCGGGGAGTGCTCGGAAGGCTTTGCGCACCCGCTCCGGCGAAAGCACATCGCCGCCCGCCAGCAACTGTCGAAGCGATTTCAAATCGTCTAGGCGCTCATCCACCATAAGATGAAACAAACCCGCCGTGAGCCAAAGCGTGGTGACACCATGCCGACGGATGGCCTCGCCGATTTCTGCAAGCGCGGGTGGCCCCGGCGGCATCAGGACGACTCGTCCACCGTTGAGCAATGCGCCCCAAATTTCAAAGGTGGACGCATCAAATGACAGCGGCGACAAATGCAGCAAAGTTTCCTCCGCGCTGAGTGAAACGTAATTCGCCCCCTTCACCAATCGCACCACCCCACGATGCGGCACAACCACGCCTTTGGGCCGGCCCGTCGAGCCGGAGGTGTAACACACATATGCCGGGTCGCCGGCCTGATTGGGCGGCGCGCCGGCAATTATTTCCTTCGGGGACGACTCCAGTAAATCTTCGATTGCAGCAATCCTGATAGAACCAACCGGCGTATCTTTGCCGACAAGAGTGGACAGATATTTGACTGACTTTCTGGAGACGAGCAGCACATGGGGTTGCGCTTCAGCGAGCATCAGCCGGATTCGATCTTCAGGCAGATTCTCCTCCAGCGCCCAATACGCTCCGCCCGCCATCAGGATTCCCAGCAGCGCGACGGTCATTTCCGGCGAACGCTCCACGCGGAGGCCGACCAGTGTGTTTGGGCCCACGCCCAGCGCTCGCAAGTGATGAGCCAGATGGATGGCTTGGGCATTGAGTTCGCGGTAGGTCAGCGAGTTGTGTTCAAAGACCACTGCCACCGCATCTGGCGCCTGCTCCACCTGTTCCGCGAATAATTGGTGGATACACTTGTCGCGCGGATATTCCTGCTCCGTCCGGTTCCATTCCACCAGGATTTGCTGTCGTTCCGCTTCGGGCATGAGCCGCAACTGGCTGACCGGGGCGTGAGTATTTTCCACGATTGACTGAAGCGTTTCCGCCAGATGCCGGGCCATTCTCGCGGCACTGTCGGCCGTGAACAGGTCAGTGGCATACCACAATTGGCAATTCCAAGTCTCACCCACCGCTCGAACGTTGAAACACAAATCTCTTTTGCTTGTTTTGGTTCCCGCTGATATGAGCCGGCTTTTAGCCTCATCCAAATGCAACGGAGACAGTCCTTCCTCCAACAAGACAAACATTACACGAAAGAGAAGCCGCTGTTCCGGTTCGGATTCCTTAACTGCCAGTTCCACCATCTGCTCGAATGGCAGGTCGGCATGACTGAAAGCATCAAAAAGAGTGTCGCGCACTTCCTGCAACACCTCCCGAAAACCACGGTTTCCATCCAGCTTGACGCGTATGGGCAGTGTGTTCAGGAAACAGCCAATCAAGTTTTGCACCTCCGGCCGGTCACGGTCGGCTGCCGGGGTGCCCACGATCAAATCCTTCTGCCCGGTGCAGCGGTGCAGCCAGACTTGGAAGGCGGCCAGCATCACCGTAAACGCGGTGGTTCCTTCCTGCCGTGCCAGTTCGCGTAGTGCTCTTACAACTGGCCCGGTGAGTTGAAAGTTATGAACCGCTCCCTGGCCACTGGGCGGGAGCGTCCGAATCTTGTCCGCCGGTAATGCCAAGGCTGGGGGCAAATCCCGAAGTTGTTCCCGCCAGTAGCTGCGCTGCGTCTCCAAGTGATTTCCGGTCAGACACTGTCTTCGCCATGCAGCATAGTCGGCGTATTGCACCGGCAATGCTGACAGTCCGGCAAGTTCACTATGTCCGTTGGTTGCATAGAGCTTCCCAAATTCCTGAAAGAACAGCCGGGAGGACCACTCGTCAATAATGCTGTGATGAAAGGTAAACGCCAACACCTGATCTTCTGCCGCCAGATCAAGCCACGCCACCCGCCAAAGCGGAGCCTGCGCCAGATCAAACGGCCGCCTGACCTCAGTCAGCAACCGCTCCGCCAATGCATCCTCTTTCTGACCAGCTGGCACACCCTGTAAATCTACTTCCAGCCATGGCAACGAAACATCTTTCGCGCTGGCGATCTGTTGCATCAGGTTTCCTTCCGTTTGCACCAACGCGGTTCGCAAAACTTCATGGCGCTCCTGAATCCCGGTCAGGGCCAGACGAACCCTTTTCCGATCCACACGGCCCGACAATCGCCAGACCACGGGTTCGTTATAAGTCGCCGGATCGGGCGACATTTGTTGCAACAGCCACATTCCCTGCTGGCCAAATGACATCGGCAATGGCTTCTGCCGGTCTGCCTTTGGGATGGGTTGTTGATTTTGTTGCTGACCTTCCCTGGCTGCCAGTTGTTTGGCCAACTGCTCAATCGTGGGCTGCTCAAATATCAAGCGTAACGACAGCTCCACCCCCAACCGGCGATGGATTTGTGAAACCATGACGGTGGCCAGCAGTGAGTGACCGCCCAAATTAAAAAAGTTGTCGCGGATGCCCACGCCCTCCCGATGCAGCACGGTCTGCCAAATCGCCACGAGTTCCTGCTCCAGTTTACTGCGTGGGGGCACATACTCCGTGCCGGAGGCCAATTCCGTGCCGGCCATTTTCGCCAGCGCCTTCCGGTCCAGCTTGCCGTTTGTATTCAGAGGCAGGTTCGGAACCGCCACAAACCGCGATGGGATCATGTAGTCCGGCAGCTTCGTGGCGAGCCATTGCCGCAGCGATGCCACCGATGGCGCGGTTGTTTCACAGCCAACCATAAAAGCTGTCAGCACCTTGTCCCCGGCACCATCGTCTTGGGCCAGCACCGCACAAGCGACGACTTCTGAATGCCCGTCCAGCACCGCTTCAATCTCGTTTAACTCAACACGGAACCCACGAATCTTAACCTGACAATCAACCCGACCAATAAATTCAATGTTGCCATCCGGCAGCCAGCGGGCAAGGTCGCCCGTGCGGTAAAGCCGTCCGCCCGGCTTGAATGGATTTGGAATAAATTTTTCTTTGGTCAATTCGGAACGATTCCAGTATCCCCGCGCGAGTTGTCCCCCACCGATAAGTAGTTCCCCGCCGATGCCAATCGGCACCGGTTGAGAATTCGGATCGAGAATATAGACTTCGACGTTGGACCATGGGCGGCCGATGGGTGCCTGATGGGCATTTTCAATATTTAGGTCGCAGACCGTTGTTACGACTGTTGCCTCGGTCGGTCCGTAGGAATTCACCAAACGCACGCTTCCTCGGACGAGCTTATTCCATTGGGTGACGCGTTCAGGAAGCGCACGTTCTCCGCCGATGATGACCAGTCGAAGTGACTCTGGCAGGCGCAAACCATCAGTCTCGAGGGCAAGAACCAGTTCATGCCAGAACGCCGTCGGCAGGCTCAAGACGGAAATGTTCCAAACAGCACATCGGTCGAGAAAGGTGGACATGGATTGAGCCATCGCATCGGCGCGCAAGACCAGCGTGCCGCCTCGCGCAAGGCAGGGGAAAATTTCCTCGATGCTGGCATCAAAGCTGAACGACGCAAACTGCAGGATGCGATCTTGCGAGTTGATTTGGTAGGTGCCGCTTGCAGCAGCGGTATAACTTCCGAGTGCCGCGTGCGAGATCACAACCCCCTTAGGCTCGCCCGTCGATCCAGAGGTGTAGATAACATAAGCGGCGTTTGCAACTTTCACATCGCTTGGTAAATTCTCTTGCTCCTCCGTGGCAATGGCTTTCCATCCGGAGTCAAGACAGACGATTTCTATCCCGTCAGCAGGCAGTGTGTCTTCAAGCTGTTGTTGTGTTAGTAGCGTCTTAATGCCGGAGTCAGTGATTATCATTGAGAGCCGTTCTTGCGGGAAATGAGGATCCATCGGCACATAGGCCCCGCCAGCTTTGAGAATGCCGAGGATGGCTACCACCACTTCCAGCGAACGTTCCACGCAGAGGCCGACGAGAACTTCCGGCCCGACTCCGAGCGAACGCAAGTAATTCGCCAGCCGGTTGGCCCGAAGATTGAGTTCGCGATAGGTCAGCGAGTCTGCTTCAAAGACCACCGCCACCGCGTCCGGTGTCCGTTCCACTTGTTCCTCGAACAACTGGTGGATACACTTGTCACGCGGATAATCCCGCTCCGTCCGGTTCCATTCCACCAGGATTTGATGACGTTCAGCCTCCGTGAGCAAGGGTTTTTCCTGCACGCTTTGGGCGGGGTTGCCTTGAATATCAGGAGCCGGCTGAAACGGCGCTTTCGTCCGGGTGATGGAAAAGCCCTGCCACTCATCAAAGAATTGCCGGCATTCCGTCGAAGGATGGATGGAGAGACGCCCCAATGGCTGATCTCCGGAGGCCGAGGCGAGCGTCTCCAGAATGGCGCGGATTTGCTCCAGAACCGCCCGTGCTTGAACCGGTGAATGCCACCGTGGCGAATATTTGAGGTTGAGGACAAGAGAGCTGCCGGCATTGGCCGCAAGAGTTGGCAAATCCGTTTTTTCAAAAAACCGCACCCGCTGGCTCACGTTTGTCAACAGTTCGCGAGGATCGCGGTTCTCAAACACCAGCAGGTTGCGGAACAGGACGGCGGAACCCGGCAGTCCGCACCAATGGCGGATTTGTTCGACGGAAGTATGCTCGCCAGCGCGGGCGGCAAGTTGCTGCGCACGCAACCCTTGCAACCAGTCGCCGACCAGTTGTGCAGGTGATGTGTTGACCCGAAATGGGATGGTGTTGATGAACATTCCGACGCGGCCATTGGGATTCTCGCCGGTCCAGTGACGGCCTGACCGCACGGCACCAAAAATAATTTCCTCCACGGCCTGACTTTGGGATAACACCAAGGCCCAAGATCCTTGGACTAGGTTGTTCAGGGTCACGCCGTGTCGCTGCGCCGCTTCCCGCAAACAGATTGTGGCAGCGGGGGGGAGCGTCAGGGTTTCCATTGCCGGTGGAGCATTGTCGTTCGCGTAATCCTGCACCGATGAAAGAGACGGCAGAACGGCAGCCATCTGAATGCCTTGCAACCGCTCACGCCAGTAAGCTGCCGCCGTCTCCACCGGAGCTGCCTGTAGCCACTCTGTGAACTCGCGGAATGACCGGGCCGGCGGCAACGCGGGCCCCGTTCCTGCAAGCAGAGCGCGATAGACCGCATTGACCTCCTGCCAGACCAGTGTGCGCGACCGCCCGTCCAGCAAACTGTGATGAAAGGTCCACACCGTGGTGGCTTCGCGGTCAGTCCAGCGAAATACGGTCAGTCGCCAGAGTGGCGCCGAGTCGAGATTGAATCCACGGACGCGGTCGGTCGTTAGAAAGTCGGACACGATTTGATCCCGGCTGGCCTGCGGCGAAGGGCCGGGCATCACGTTCAACGACACCGTAACCGCGTCCGCAAAATGCTGGGTGAGTCCGCCGTTGAGACGGCACCGAAAACTGGCCCGCAAGGCATCGTGCCGGCCGGCCACAAAATCCCACGCCTGTTTCCAGACATTGATCTGCAACGGTTCAGCCCATTCACAAACCATTTGCTGAATGTAATGGCCGCCAGCAGGCGAAAGCAGCGAACGCATGACGCAGGCCTGCTGGAGGGGCGTGAGCGCAGTTGAATCGGAAAGTTGCGCGACATCGGTCAGGACCGGTGGAGCGTCACCTGATGTTTGCCCGGTTGAAACAATTTTGCTGTCAGCGGCGGCGCTCATTACAGATTTGAATGAATTTGGCACTGGTCAAGTTTGATGAATAATCCATTTTTGATGATTTTGTCAACCATCGCCACTGGAAAACGACCGGCGACAACATCGCCAGAACCCTGCGCGGCGCACTTCGCTGTCATGGCAAGGCTGCGGCAATCGCCATCCCCTGTTTGAGTGGTTGTATTATTGTCACCTTTGCCGGATGCTCTGCGTCTATTTTTAAATGAAAACTGCGCATTACTTTTCGACGGCCGCGTTGGCGCTTCTGTTCGCGCTGCTACCGAAAGATTCAACCGCGGCGGACGCCCGGCTGACTGAAAATTTTGATTCCAACTGGCATTTTCTGAAAGCTGACGCCGCCGGTGCGGAACAATCCGATTTCAATGACACCGATTGGCGCAAGCTGGATTTGCCGCACGACTGGAGCATCGAGGGGCCGTTTGCCGAAACCAATCTCACCGGCGGCGCGGGCGCGTTTCTGCCCAGCGGCGTGGTGTGGTATCGAAAAACCTTTTCCCTGCCAAAGGAATTTGCGAACCGGCGCGTGTTCATCGAGTTCGACGGCGTGATGCAAAACAGCGACGTGTGGATCAACGGTTTCCACCTCGGCCACCGGCCTTTCGGCTACGTCGGCTTCAGCTACGAACTCACCGGCCATTTCAATTTCGGCGGCAACAACGTCCTGGCCGTCCGCGCGGACACTTCGGAGCAGCCGGCCTCGCGCTTTTACGCGGGCGCGGGAATCTACCGGCACGTCCGGCTTGTCGCCACCGATCCGGTCCACATTCCGCAATGGGGCGCGTTCGTCACCACGCCGCAGGTTTCGGCATTGCAGGCGACGGTGCAGATTGAAACCTCCGTCACAAACGAATCCGCCGCGCCGCGCGACATCACGGTCCAAACCACGCTCATCGCGCCGGATGGAAACACCGCCGCCACCATCGAGACTAATTGCTCCGTCGCCGACGGCGCAACCGTCGCGCTCAAGCAACAAATTATCCTGTCCGATTCGCAACGCAGGTCGAGCTATGCCAGAAACTGGCGGGCGTGGTGGTCGAACCAGCAGACGATTTCTTCCAAACCGCAGTTGTGGAATCTCGACAACCCAAAGCTTTACCACGCCGTCAGCAAAATCATTTCCGCCGGCAAGACGCTGGATGAAACCACGACAACCTTCGGCATCCGCGACGCGCGTTTCGATGCCGCCACCGGCTTCTGGTTGAACGGAAAAAACTTCAAAATCAAGGGCGTGGCCTTGCACGCGGACGGCGGCGCGTTCGGCATGGCGGTGCCGCTGGCGGTCTGGCAGGAGCGGCTCGCGGGGTTGAAAAAACTGGGCGTGAACGCCATCCGCACCGCGCACAATCCGCCCGCGCCGGATTTTCTCGATTTGTGCGACCGCATGGGCTTTCTCGTGATGGACGAACTTTTCGACTGCTGGACGGTTGCCAAACCCACGTTGAACGGCGAGTCGCTGGCGGATTACCACCTTTATTTCAACGACTGGTCCAAAATTGACACTGCCGACACCGTGTGCCGCGACCGGAATCATCCCAGCATCATCCTTTACAGCGCCGGCAACGAAATCCACGACACGCCGCAGCAGGAGAAGGCGAAGAAAATCCTCTCCGGACTCGTGGAAGTGTTTCACGCGAACGACCCGTCACGCCCGGTGACACAGGCATTGTTCCGCCCGAACCAGAGCCACGATTACGAGGACGGCCTGGCGGACATGCTGGACGTGGTCGGGCAAAATTACCGCGAAAATGAAATCCTCGCCGCGCACGACCAGAAGCCGGCGCGCAAAATCATCGGCACGGAAAACCGCCATGACCGCGCGACATGGATTGCGCTGCGCGACCACGCGCCTTACGCGGGGCAATTTCTCTGGACGGGCGCGGATTACCTCGGCGAGTCGCGCCGCTGGCCGGTGATTTGCAGCGGCGCCGGACTCCTGGACCGCACCGCCGCACCGAGACCGCTGGCTTTTGAGCGGCAGAGCTGGTGGACTGATGCGCCCATGGTTGGCATTGCGCGCCGCACGGGCAGGGAGAATTCAAACTCCGACAATGCCGTCGCCAACAACGCCGCCGACCGGCGCCCGCAAACCACTTTTTCCGACTGGACGCCGACGAACATGGAACCGCACGCCGAAAACGTGGAAGTCTATTCCAATTGCAAGGAGGTCGAGCTGTTCCTGAACGGCAAATCGCTCGGCGCAAAAGCCATCAACGCCGACGCCTCGCCGCGAACCTGGGAGGTATCGTTCGCGCCGGGCGTTTTGAAGGCTGTCGCGCGCAACAACGGCAAAATCGTCGCGACCGACGAATTGCGCACGGCAGGCAGGCCGGCGAAAATCGTCCTGTCCACGGAACCCGGGAAACTTTCGCCCGGCTGGGACAACGCGGCGTTCGTGCGCGCGAAGATCGTGGATGCAAACGGCGTCACCGTTCCGCGCGCGGATGACTTGATTTCGTTCCAGATTTCCGGGCCGGGCGTCATCGCCGCCGTGGACAGCGCGAACAATTCGAGCCATGAGCCGTTTCAGGCGACCGAGCGGCGCGCATTTCAGGGCCGGTGCGTTGCATTCGTGAAAGCGACCGGCTTGCCGGGTAAAATCATTTTAACAGCGGCGGCTCCGGGTTTGGCTGCCGGTTCCATCACCATCAAAACCACAAAACCGTCACGATAAAATGAAATCAAATCGCCTGTTAATTTTCCTCGCTTGCGCCTGCGCCTGCCTTTCCGCGCGCGCAATTGAACTCTCGGTGGCGGATTCGCCCGGCGCGGGCAATCTGTCCCTGTCCGACGGCAAAACTGTGGCGGCCATTTTTGTCGAAACCAACGACGATCGCGCGGTGCTGCGCGCGGCGGGCGATCTGGCGGACGATTTAGCGCGGGTGACGGGAACAAAGCCGGAAATTGAAAACCAATTTTCGCCGGACGGAAAAATCGGCGTCATCATCGGCACGCTGGGAAACAGCAAAATCATTGACCGGCTGGCGGCGGAGGGGAAATTGGACACAAACGGCGTCAGCGGCGCGTGGGAAAGCTATGTCCTGCAAATCGTGAAAAGTCCCCTGCCCGGCGTGGACGCGGCGCTGGTCATCGCCGGCAGCGACCGGCGCGGAACGATTTACGGCATTTACCAGTTGTCGGAAATGATCGGCGTTTCACCCTGGTATTGGTGGGCGGACGTGCCGGTGGGGCGGAAAAAAATCCTCGCGCTGCACGGTGACATTTTCAAGCAAGGCCCGCCCGCCGTGAAATATCGCGGCATTTTCCTGAATGATGAAGACTGGGGTTTGCGGCCGTGGGCGGCGAAAACCCTGGAACCGGAGACCGGCAACATCGGCCCCAAAACCTACGCGAAGATTTTCGAGCTGCTGCTGCGGCTGCACGCGAATTACCTCTGGCCGGCGATGCACCCGGGCACCCGGGCGTTTAATTTTTATCCGACCAACAAATTTCTTGCCGATGAATATGGCATCGTGATGGGATCGTCGCATTGCGAGCAGATGCTTCGCGACAACGTGGATGAGTGGGATACAAACCGTTTCGGCGAATATAATTTTGTCACGAACCCGGACGGTGTTTTGAAATACTGGGAACAGCGCGTCCTCGAAAACGGAAAATTCGACAACACCTGGACGTTGGGCATGCGCGGCATCCACGACGGCGCGATGCCCGGCGGCGGCACGGAACGCGAAAAGGCCGCGCGGCTCGAAACCATCATCGCCGGCCAGCGTGAAATGCTCTCGCGGCTGGTCAACACCAACCTTGCCGCCGTGCCGCAGATTTTCTGCCCCTACAAGGAGGTGCTGCCGCTTTACCGGCTGATGTCGAATTTGCCGGACGACATCACACTCGTCTGGCCGGACGACAATTTCGGCTACGTCCGCGAATTTTCCAACGCGCGCGAGCGTGCCCGAAGCGGCGGCGCCGGGGTTTATTATCACGTTTCATATTGGGGAAGCCCGCACGATTATCTCTGGCTCTGCTCCACGGCGCCCGGGCTGATCGCCGAGGAGATGACGAAGGCTTACGATTACGGCGCGGACAGGGTTTGGGTTCTCAACGTCGGCGATTTGAAGCCGGCGGAACTCGACATCGAATATTTCCTCAAGCTCGCGTGGAATCCGCATTCGTGGAACGGCACAAACACCTACGGCCCGCTGGAAAAACAATTCGCGCGCGACTTCGGCGCGGCGAACGCGCCCGAACTCACCTCCATCATGGCCGAATATTACCGGCTGAATTTCCAACGCAAGCCGGAGCACATGGGATTTCCGCCCGCCAGCCTTTTCACCAGCGACGAAGCGGCGCAACGACTGGCGGCGTGGCAAAAATTGTCCACGCGCGCTGACGCCATTGAAACCCATCTGCCGCCGGAAACCCGCGATGCTTTTTTTGAGCTGGTCGGCTATCCGGTTCGCTGCGACGCGCTGGCAAATGAAAAATTCCTCGCGCCAGAAAATGCGCAAATGGCACAGGCCGAAATTCAGCGGCTGACGGACATTTACAACAACCAGATTGCCGGCGGCAAATGGCATTGGATGATGTCGGACAACCCGCACGGGCTGCTCGCCCCGGCGCGCGAGCCGGTGGTTCACAGCACCACAAATTCTGTCGAAACGCCACAGTCTGCGATGCCGGAATCCAAGCCAGGCGCGGATTTCGCGGAAGAGAATCATCGCGTCGTCATCGAAGCCGCGCGCGCTTCGGCATTTGTTCCCGGCCGGGATGCGCGCTGGCAGAAAATCACCGGCCTCGGCTACGACGGCGAGGCGGTTTCAGTTTTCCCGGCGACGGTGGAGGTTCGCGCCGAGCCCGAAAATATTTTAGCCGAATCACCCGGCCTGCAATACAAAATCAATTTTCAAAGCGCGGGCGACTGGCAGGTGAGCGTCCGCGCGCTGCCGACATTTTCCGTCGAAACCGGCAAGCCGCAGCGCTACGCCATCGCGTTTGACGACGCGCCACCACAAATTGTTTCGTTGCCGTTAAGCCAGGACGAACACAACCGTGTTTGGCAGGAAGACGTTTTGCGTAACGCGGCGCTGACTTCGAGCGTCCATACTTTGACGCGGCCCGGATTGCACACATTAAAAATCTGGATGGTTGACCCCGGCATTGTGCTGGACACGATTTTTGCCGGGAATGGCGGCGAGACAGACTGGGGTTATGCCGGCCCGGCGGACCCGCGATAAAACCATATAAACAACGCTGAAATTCAAAGCCTGACCGGCAAATGAAAAAAAGAATTCTGCCCGCAGCCCTGCTGATTTCCACGCTGCTGATCATCGCCCTTTGCCTGAACTCCGGCTGTGTCACCACACATAAAAATCCAAACGCGCGCACCGGACCGTTCATCCTCGGCGCGGACATTTCGTGGATCCCGGAGGACGAGGCGGCGGGTGCAAAGTATTATGACCACGGCGTGCAGATGGACGTTTTTGACATCCTGAAAAAACACAAATTCAACTACATCCGGCTGCGGTTGTTCGTGAATCCCGGCGCGCCCGGCGGCTACTCGGGAATGCGGCAGGGCGAGGCGTTTTGCGATTTGCCGCACGTCATCGCGCTGGCCAGGCGCGCGAAGACCGCCAACATGGGGCTGCTGCTTGACATTCATTACAGCGACACATGGTCCTCGCCCGGCAGCCAGAAAAAACCCGCCGCGTGGGCTAATTTAAGCTTCCCCGACCTTACCAACGCGGTCCACAATTTCACCTACAATGCCGTTCATGCGATGGTCACAAACGGCGTCGCGCCGGACATGGTGCAAATCGGCAATGAAATTTCGGATGGGATGCTTTTTCCCGATGGACGACGGACAAACTGGGATAATTTTGCCATGCTGCTGAAGGCGGGAATCGCCGGCGCAAAAGAGGCGGATCCCTCCGCGAAAATCGCCCTGCACCATCACCTCGGCCGCAGCAACGCGGTGATGCGGCCCTGGCTCGACAATTTGATCCAGCGCGGCGTGAAATTCGACATCATCGGCATGTCGTGCTACGCACAGGCAAAGGAAGGCGACTGGCAGACCAACTTCAACGACCTCGCCAAGCGCTATCCCGACAAGGGCCAGCTCGTCCTCGAATACTCCGCTCAAAAACGCTACATCAACGACCTCATGTTCGACACGCCGGACAAGAAGGGCCTCGGCACATTCATTTGGGAACCGACGCGGCATCGCGAGGCGCTTTTTGACAAGGACGGGAAAAATGCTGGCGGCGGACAGGCCTCGAATTTTACGACCGACACCGGCATCAATCAGGGCGCGCAACTGAACACGCCACCGCGTCCGCGCACCAACTTCCTCAACCAGCCCTTTGGCAGCGTGACCCTGACCACCAACCAGGACGGCACGATCACCACCAACCGTCCCGCGCGTTTCAGTTTCAGAAACCGGAACGGCGGGCGTTACGATGCCAACAGTCTTTTTGACCTCTATCCGCAAATGTCCAAAGACTATGGCAACGACGCTTATTCCACATCCCAACACAAATGATTTCCGAAATTGCTTGAAAACGCGGGCGCCAAAATCGGAGAATTCCCAGCTTGTAACGGCCAATGGCCTTGCAAGTAAGTTTGAGAATGAATTTCCGGCGACTGCCGCACACATAAACATATTCAACATCAACATGACAAAATGAAAAAACAACTCACTCTTACCGCCGGCTGCGCGGCACTGGCCTTATTTTTGTTTGCCGGCTGCAAACCTGCCAAACCCGCTGCGCCGGACGTGACGGCCAAGCCCGCCGCACCCGCTGCCGCCGCTCCGACGGCTCCTTCCGGGCCGTTTACCCCGCCCGCGTCGCCGCGCGCGACTTTCAATTTCAATCCCGGCTGGAAATTCATCCGCGAGGACGTGACCAATGCCGAGCAGGTCGCGTTCGACGACTCGAAGTGGGCGGATGTCAGCGCACCCCACACCTACAACGACGTGGATTCCTACACCGACATCATCAGCCACAGCGGCGGCGACCGCCATGCCTGGACGGGCATCACCTGGTATCGCAAGCATTTCAAGCTGCCGGCGGACGCGAAGGGCGAAAAAGTCATTTTGGAATTTGAAGGCTTGAAGCAGGCCGGACGGTTCTGGGTCAACGGCAAGCTGGTCGGCCGTTTTGAAAACGGCGTCACGGCCTGCGGCCTCGACCTCACGGACTTTGTGAATTTTGGCGACGCGGAAAACGTCATCGCCGTCAAGGTGGACAACAGCAACGATTATGTTGAGGAGGCGACGGGTGCCGGCTACGAGTGGATGGGCCGGGCATTCAATCCGAATTACGGCGGCTTGAACCACGACATCGTGCTGCACCTCACCGGCAAGGTTTACCAGACGCTGCCGCTCTACGAAAATCTCAAGACGACCGGCACCTACATTTATCCGTCAAAGTTCTCCATCCAGGACAAGACCTGCGACGTGAACATCGAATCGCAGGTGAGGAACGAATCCGGCGACCAGCAATCCATCACGCTCTCGGTGATGGTCGTGGATGCGGATGGAAAGGTCTGCGCGAAATTCCAGAGCGACGTGCTGGATTTGGTGACCGGCGAAACGGAGGTTTTCACGGCCACCGGAAAACTGGCGGACGCGAAATTCTGGAGCGACGAAAATCCGTATCTCTACGATGTTTACACCATGCTCACCGTGAACGACAAGATCGTGGACGTGCAAAAAATCAGGACCGGCTTCCGCAAGGCGGAATTCAAGGGCGGCGTTGGAACGGGCGGTGTTTATCTCAACGATAAATTTGTCTGGCTCACCGGCTACGCGCAGCGTTCGGCGGACGACTGGGCCGGGCTGGGCGAGGCGTATCCCGACTGGATGCACGACTTCAACGCGAATCTGGTCCGCAGCACGCACGCCAATTACATCCGCTGGATGCACATCTCGCCGCAGGCCGTGGACGTGCGCGCCTGCGACAAGGCAGGCATCGTGGAAGTCTGCCCGGCGGGCGACAAGGAAGGCGACGCCAAGGGGCGCCAATGGGATCAACGCGTGGAAGTGATGCGCGACTCGATGATTTATTTCCGCAACAACCCGAGCATTTTGTTCTGGGAAGCCGGCAACAACGGCGTCACCACCCCGCATTTGCAGGAGATGATTGACCTGCAAAAGCAATTTGACCCGAACGGCGGCCGCGTCGTCGGCTGCCGCACACTAAACGAGCCTTCCGCCACGCCCATCGCCGGATATTTCGGCGTGATGATCGGGCAGGACCCGCGCACGGATGCGCTGACGAATCCAACGGAAATGTTCCGCGCCTACAGCGCCGAGCGCCGCGACCGCGCGCCGATCATCGAGACGGAAGATTTTCGTGACGAGGCCGCGCGCCGTTTCTGGGACGATTTTTCGCCGCCGTTTTTCGGTTTCAAGCCCGGGCCGAACGACACTTATCACTGGAACTCGGAGACGTTCTGCGTCGCCGCCGCCGGACGCTATCACGATTACTTCAGCAACATCATCACCAACACCGATCCGACACACTCGAAGTGGTCGGGCTACGCCTCGATTTACTGGTCGGACTCGAATGCCGATGGCCGCCAGGACAGCAGCGAAGTCTGCCGCGTCAGCGGCAAGGTGGATTCCGTGCGGATTCCGAAGCAGGCTTACTACGTCTATCGCGTGATGCAAAATGACGCGCCGGACATCCACATCATCGGCCACTGGACGTATCCGACGAACACGGTGAAGACCATTTACGTCGCGGCCAACCATTGCGACTCGGTGGAACTGTTCGTGAACGGAAAGTCCGTCGGCAAATCCACCACGCCGCGCAATGGTTATATTTTCGAGTTCCCGCAAATCGCTTTTGCCCCCGGCAAAATTTCCGCCGTCGCCACCGCGAACGGCAAAACCGTCGCAAAGGACGAGATTGAAACGACCGGTGACGCAAAAGCCATCAAGCTCACGCCGCACACCGACCCGAACGGCTTGCAGGCCGACGGCTCTGACGTGGTGTTTTATGACGTGGAAGTGGTGGACGCGCAGGGCCGCCGCTGCCCGACCGACGAGGCGCGAGTGGATTTCAAGGTCGAAGGCCCGGCCATCTGGCGCGGCGGCTACAACAGCGGCATCCCCCATTCCGTCAACAACCCGTATCTCGACACCGAGTGCGGCATCAACCGTGTCGCCGTCCGCTCGACGCTGACGCCCGGCACCATCACGCTGACCGCCACGCGCGACGGGCTTGCGCCGGCCACCGTGAAGGTTGAATCCAAACCCGTTCAAATCACCGGCGGTTTGATGAGCGCCGGACAGGAAACAAAATGAAATTTTACGCCACAGCTCTGGTGACGGTTTTCCTGTTCTCCGTCGCGGAAAACCCTTCACACGCCTCCGATTTTGCCTTCGGCGCGGACCTGTCATTTTTGAAACAGGCGGAGGATCGCGGAACCGTTTTCAAGGACGGCACCAACGCGACGCCCGGCCTGCAGATTTTCAAAAATCACGGCTACAACTGGATCCGCCTGCGCATCTTCGTCGAGCCGGTCGGCGGCAATCTGCCAAACGACCTCGCCTACACGCTCGCCGAGGCGAAGGACGCGAAGAAGCTCGGCTACAAATTCCTGCTCGATTTTCACTACGCCAGCACATGGGCCGACCCCGGCAAGCAGCCGACGCCGGAGGCCTGGTTGACCTTGTCGCACAAGCAGCGGGTGAAAAAAGTTTTTGAATACACGCGCGACACCATCGCCGCGTTCCGCAACGCCGGCGTGCTGCCGGACATGGTGGAGGTCGGCAACGAGGTCACACACGGGATGCTTTGGCCGGATGGCAAGCTGCCGGACAACTGGAGGAATTTCACCGATTACCTCCGAGCCGGAATCAAGGGCGTGGACGCCGGAAGCGGCACCAATGCGCGCCCCAAAATCCTGATTCACATTGACCAGGGCGGCAGCATCGCCAAGACGAAATACTTTTTCGACAATTTGAACCGTTACAAAATCCCCTACGACGTCATCGGCTTTTCCTATTACCCGTGGTGGCACGGAACGCTGATGGATTTGCGGGACAACCTGACGTTCACGGCAAACACCTATCACAAGGACATCATCGTCGTGGAGACGGCCTACAACTGGAGGCCTGCGCGCGAAACCGCCGACCGCGTCGGGCCGTTCCCCGAAACGCCCGATGGCCAGCGCAAATTTCTCGACGAACTGACGCGCGTGGCGCTGGCCGCGCCCGACGGGCGCTGCAAGGGCGTTTTCTGGTGGGAACCGGCGGTGGGCAGTCGCGGCGGCCTCGTCTCCCGGAGTTTTTTTGATGAAAATGGAAACTCGCTGCCGGTTATTTCCGTCTTTGACAAATATACGAGGCCCACGCCAAGAATGGACGGCCAATGATTTTTGCCGACGCTGGAATGGATTCATCGAAAACAACTGCAGCATGGTCGCCGCGATTTTCCACGTGGCTGGCGGCCTTGATTATTTCCGGGCTGCTGCCGGTTCACGCGGCGGACATGTTCGTCTATTTCGGCACGCACCGGACCGGGACGAACATCGGTTTTTCCCTCGCGCATTTTGACACCGGCACCGGCGCGCTCACCCGGCCGGAGTTTCTCGTCCAGTCGCCCTCGCCCGCGTTTTTCGTGATCCATCCCGACGGCTTGCACCTTTACACCTGCAACTCCGGCACTCCCGGCGCGGTGTCCGCCTACGAAATCGAGCCGCGCACCGGCCAGCTCAAATTCCTCAACAGCGCCCCGGTGGGCGGCACCGACACGAGCTACGTCAGCCTCGACCAGACCGGGCGTTATGTGCTCGTGGCAAGTTATTCCGGCGGCAACATCGCCATCTTCGCCATCAAGCCCGACGGCAGCCTCGGCGGCCGCACCGCTTTTGTGCAGGACACCGGCAGCAGCGTGAATCCCCGGCGGCAGACGCGCGCCTACGCCCATTCCATCATCACCGATCCGTCCAATCGCTTCGTGCTCGTCGCCGATCTCGGCGTGGACAGGGTGTTTATTTATCGCTTCAACCAAGACGACGGCTCGCTCACACCGAACAATCCGCCTTTCATCGGCATTCAGCCCGGCTCCGGCCCGCGCCATGTGAAATTCCATCCGAACGGACGCTGGGTTTATGTCATCAGCGAAATGGCCGGCACCGTCACCGTGTTCAACTGGAATTCCACCAATGGCACGCTCGCCGAATTCCAGACCGCCTCCGCGCTGCCCGCCGATTTCAAGGGCACGAACACCAGCGCGGAAATCATGGTGCATCCAAACGGGAAATTCCTCTACGTCTCCAATCGCGGCAACGACAGCCTCGCCGTTTTTTCGATTGACCAGGCAACCGGCAAGCTGACGCCGGTTGAACACGTTTCCAGCGGCGGCAAGGCGCCACGCAATTTCGCATTCGATCCCACCGGCAAATGGATCATCTGCTCCAACCACGACAGCGACAACACGGTCGTTTTCCGCGTGGACGAAATCACCGGCAGACTGACACAGACCGGCCCGCCGGTGCCGGTGCCGTATCCGTTCTGCGAACGCTTTTTACCCGTGCATTGAGAAAACAAACATCCAGATCAATCATCCATGAATAAAAAAAACCTCCTAATTCACCTGCCGGTTTTCGCATTCGTGCTGGCGGCATCGGCGCAGACGAACAACCCGATGGCCGACGGCGGAAATGCGAATGATTACGACATGGCTCCGGAGACGACGTTGGAAGTCGTCAACGCCGCCGTCGCGCAGATCCCGACGAAGCTGCCGCCGGGACCGTTCCAGCCGACGTGGGATTCGCTCAAGGAGAATTACCAGGCGCCGCAATGGTTCGCGGAGGCCAAATTCGGATTGTTCATGCACTGGGGCCTTTATTCCATTCCAGCGCATCACAATGAGTGGTATGAAAAGCACATGTATACCGACGGCGGGGACGGCCAGTGGCATGTCGAACATTTCGGCCCACAGGACAAGTTCGGCTACAAAGATTTCATCCCGATGTTCACCTGCTCGAATTGGAATCCCGACGCCTGGGCGGAATTGTTCAAAAAATCCGGCGCGAGGTTCGTCATCCCGACGGCGGAACATCACGAGAACTTTGCGCTTTGGGACAGTCAGGTGACGCCGTTCAACGCGGTAAACATGGGGCCGCACCGCGATCTCATCGGTGAACTGGCCAAGGCCGTGCGCAAGCAGGGACTGAAATTCGGCGTGTCCAATCACGGCATCGAAAACTTCCAGTTCATCAATCCGCCCGCCGACATGGCCGCGAAGATGAAAGCCGAGCAGGCCGACCTTTACGATCCGAAGTGGTCGGATTTCTACAACGTCGCCGACCGCAGCGACGCGGCGTGTGAACGGTTCCTGACCAACTGGTTCGCTCGCAACGTCGAGCTGATTGACAAATACCAGCCCGACATCCTGTGGTTCGACAACGGCGTGGACCAGCGCTACCTCGACCCGCTCAAACTCCGCGTCGCGGCGTATTATTACAACCGCGCCAATGAATGGGGCAAGGAAGTTTCCATTGGCGCAAAAAAGGCCGCGTTCGCGCCGAGCAACAAAAACACGGAGACCATTGGCGCCATCCTTGATTTTGAAAAAGTCGGCTCGCGTTCGCCATCCGGCATCCGCCCCGGCGTCTGGGAGGTGGACGACCCCATTGGCAGCACTTGGGGTTACACAAGCGACATGCGCGTGTCCGGCCCGGGCACGATCATTGCCAGGCTCGTGGACACCGTCAGCAAAAACGGCGTCTATATGCTGAACCTTTCACCCAGAGCGGACGGCACGTTCCCGCAGGAACAGCAGGACACACTGCTCGGCATCGGCCAGTGGCTCGGCGTGAACGGCGAGGCAATTTACGGCACGCACAACTGGACGAAATTCAGCGAAGGCGGACGCGGGCAAGGCCTGAACATCCGGTTCACGGTCAAAGGAAAAAATCTTTACGCCATCATCCTCGGCAACTGGCCAGGCGCGGAAGCGGAAATTGCTTCGCTGCCCGAAGCGGCGGGAAAAGTTGAAACGGTCACGATGCTTGGCAGCGACGGCAATCTGGAATTCACGCAGGACACCGCCGGATTGAAAGTGAAACTTCCCGCCACAGCGCCCTGCAAATACGCCTATGTGCTCAAGATCACCGGCCTGAAAATGAACCCGCCGACATGGACGAAATCGGGAAATCCACAGTTGCCAGCCGGAGCCGCTGGAAATTAGAATTCAAGGCGGAAGAAACCACCAAATTAAAATGAATATGCCGAACACGATGAACAAACGATCGCTGCGCTTTTTTAGCTGGCTGGCTGCCTTGACGATTTTTGGATTGCTGCCCGCGTGCAGTTCCGTGCAGCCCGCAAACAACACGACGGCCCCGGCGATGAATCCTCCAGCGCCCGGCACACATGTGGAAAACATCCCCGCCAAACCCAAACTGCCGTCGCTGTTTCTGGTTGGCGACTCGACCGTGCTCAATGGACGGGGCGACGGCGCAGGCGGGCAATGGGGCTGGGGCGATGAGATTGCGCCGTTCTTTAACACCGGCAAAATCAACGTCGTGAACCGCGCGCTGGGCGGGACCACCAGCCGCACGTTTTACCGCGACGTGTGGCCGCGCACGCTGGCGATGTTGAAGCCCGGCGATTTTGTCATCATGCAATTCGGCACCAACGGCGGCGCGGTCAACGACGCCAGCCGCGCGCGCGGCGAAATTCACGGCATCGGCGATGAGACGCAGGCCATCACCAATCTGGTCACGGGAAAATTCGAGGTCGTCCACACCTTCGGCTGGTATGAAAAGCAGATGATCGCGGAAGCCCGGAGCAAAGGCGCGACGCCGATGGTGTGCTCCCTGATTCCGCGAAACAGTTGGCGAACCAACGGCACGGCGGCGCGCAGCGGCACCAACAGCGCCGCCGGCTGGGCCAGGCAGGCCGCCGAATCCGTGAACGCCCCGTTCCTCGACATCAACGAAATCATCGCCCGCCAGTATGACAAACTCGGCCAGGAAAAAGTCAATGCGCTGTTTGTCGCCGGAGCCGGTCCGCACACGAGCCTCGCCGGCGCGCAGACCAACGCCATCTGCGTCATCGCCGCGCTCAAAGGATTGAAGACAAATCCGCTCGCGAAATTCCTTTCCAAAAAAGCGGCCGGCATCGCGCCCGCCGCCGTGAGTCCGCCCGCGCCGGCGTCCGCCGAGGATGAGCGTCCGGTGGTGGACGCCTCGACAGTGCCCGTTGAAACCATTGCAAACGACGCGCTGCCCACGTTTCACATCATCGGCGACTCAACCGTCCGCAGCGGCGGCGGCTCCGGACATTGGGGCTGGGGCGAGCGCATCGCGCCGTATTTCAACACGAACAAAATCAACATTGTCAATCAGGCCATCGCCGGACGCAGCGCGCGCACATATTTCACGGACGGCCATTGGGAAAAAACCATTGCGACGATCAAGCCCGGTGACGTTGTCATCATCCAGTTCGGCACCAACGACGGCGGAAAGATCGGCGACCCGTCCAACAAAAATCGCGCCGACGGCGCGGGCATCGGTGATGAAACCGTGGAGGACACCAGACCCGACGGCACAAAGGAACTCGTCCACACATTCGGCTGGTATATGGCACAATTCGTCACGCAGTCGCAGGCAAAGGGCGCGACGGTCATCCTGGTCTCCCCCGTTCCGCACAAGGATCGTTGGGAGACGGGACGCGATTTCGAAAACTTCGCCCAATGGGACGCGGAAGTCGCCAAGGCCCACAACGCGCTTTTCTTCGACCTCACCATGGTCGTCGCCGACGCCTTCAAAAAAGCTGGCGCGGAAAAAGTGGCGACATTCTTCTCCGACCAGCGCACGCACGCGACCGACATCGGCGCGCAATTCAACGCCGCCTGCGTCATCGCCGGCTTGAAAAGCCTCACGAACGATCCGCTGGCACCCTGTTTTTCGGAAAAGGCGGAGGACATCAAAACCTGGCAGCCGAATACAACCACCGAAACCATCAACCAATAATACAATATGAATACCACCCGTCGGCTCACCGCCGGCATCATTCTTCCCGTCATCGTCGCAACCCTGGCCGCCGCGAGTCCGGCAAACCAGGTCCAGACCGATTTCAAATTTGATTTCGGCAGCAAATCCGAACGCGGCTGGACCCATGTCACGCCGGCCAACTTCTATTCCGTCGCAGCCGGCTACGGCTTTGAACCGGGCGCGGACGTGGTGGCGCCGGACGGGGGCAATTATGTTTCGAGCGCAAGGCCGTTTTATTTTTCCGTGAAGGAGCCGGAGGGAAATTACAAGGTCACCGCCGTGTTTGGCGACGGAACCAACCAATCCGTCGTGACCGTGAAAGCCGAGCTGCGACGGTTGATGCTGGAAAAAGTCGCCGTCGCACCGGGTAAAAAAGAGTCGCGCACGTTCGTCGTCAACATCCGCACGCCGAAAATCTCCGAAACCAACGCGGTGCATTTGAAGGACCGCGAAAAGACGAGCGAAGTCTGGGACTGGGACGATAAATTGACCTTGGAATTCAACGGGACCCATCCGAGCCTGCGTTCGCTGGCAATCACCAAGGCGGACGTGCCGACGGTTTATGTTCTGGGCGATTCGACGGTTTGCGACCAGCCCGCCGAGCCGTGGAACAGCTGGGGCCAGATGTTGCCGCGCTTTTTCAAACCGGAAATCGCCGTGGCCAACCATGCCGAGTCCGGCGAGACCGTTGCCGATTCCCTGCACGCACAGCGGTTTGAAAAAGTGTTCAGCCTGATCAAACCGGGTGATTATTTGTTCATCCAGTTTGGACACAATGACATGAAAAGCCACGCTCCCAACGCGCTGGAAACCTACAAATCGGATTTGAAAAAAGTGGTTGAGCGCACGCGCTCGCTCGGCGGCACACCGGTGCTGGTGACCTCGATGGAACGCAAGGGCGGTGTCAATGGGCCAACGCTTGTTGGTTATCCCGACGCCGTGCGCGAGGTGGCGAAGGATGAGCATTGCGCGCTGATTGACTTGAACGCCATGAGCCTGGTGTTTTACAAGGCGCTCGGCGACGACCTCGGCAAGGCGTTCCAGGACGGCACGCACCACAACAATTATGGCAGCTACGAACTGGCGAAGTGCGTCGTGGAGGGCATCAAGCAGGACAAGCTGCCGCTGGCAAAATACATCGCAGCCGACTTCAGCGGCTTTGACCCGGCGCATCCCGATCCCGTCGCGAATTTCCAAATGGCCGTCAGCCCGAACAAATCCGACGAGAAGCCGCTGGGAAATTGAACCGCACACCGCCTCGCGGCAATTGGAGCAGATGGAAACTGTCCTTGCCTCGCCAGGTGAAATTGCGCGATTGACCGAGATCCCCGGCTTTCCAGCAACGGCTAGAGAAAATTAAATAAAACAGTAGCCACACGAAGCGAACCAGTTTATGGCGTCTTGGGCGGTAATGCAGGCGAGGGCCGCGGCAATGGCCCTCTGGAGTTCCTCCCCGGTGCGGGCTTCCGCACTTCGCAGGAACTGCTTCACCTTGCCCCACATTTTCTCAATTGGGTTCAAGTCCGGCGAATAGGCCGGCAGGAACCGGACCGACGCTCCGGTCTGTTTGATCAATTGCAAGGTGGGGTCATGTTTGTGTGGCGAGAGGTTGTCCATCACGACCAAGTCGCCCGGACGCAACGTCGGGCACAAGAGTTCCCGCACATAGCTTTGGAATGCTTCCGTGTCCGTGGCTCCTTCAATCGTCATGCAGGCAGTGGAACCATCCAGCCGGATGGAAGAGAGCATCGTGGTGGTCTGCCAATGGCCGTAAGGCTGGCTGGCGTGGACACGCTCGCCGCGCCGGGCACGACCACAGCGACGAGTCATGTTGGTTTTCGCGCCCGATTCATCAAGGAAGACCAGTCGCGCCGGATCAAAGCCAGCCTGCTGCCGCCGCCAAGCCCGCCGCGCACGCTGGATGTCGGGACGGTCTTGTTCACAAGCCCGGAGCGTCTTTTTTTATATGTCAGTCCCAAGCGGATCAACACATAGTGGATGGCGGGCAAGGTGCAGGCCAGGCCCGTGGCCGCACGCAGTTCCTTGAGGGTCAGATCGGGCTTTTTAGCCAGCAGCGTCCGCAACTGGTGATGATGGCTGGCGACAATGCGGGGCTTGCATCCGGAGCGGTGATGCTGGGGGCGGATGTCGCCGAGACGCCGGCGCTGTTGGAGCAGCTTCTTGATCATGCCCAACGAAACCCGGAAACGGCGGGCCACCTCCTCGCGGGTGCCCTCATCGGTGTCATAGGCGGCCAGTATTCGTTCTCGCAAATCCAAGGAAATGGTTCTCATGCCCCAAGTCTGCCACACCTCAAACATTGCGGCTACAGTTTTATTTAATTTGCTCTAGTTGCCGTTTTCGAGCCAGTTGTAGAGCTGCGCATAATCCTCGGCAGAAGCCGTGCTCTCGGTGGTAATGAACCCGTCCGTGGCTGCCTGGGCCACATAGTTAAACGCCGCAACGCTTTGGACAAACTGCACCGATCCATCCGTAAACAAAACATCGAACCCTTGGCTGGGATAATGGGCATAATAGTTCGGACCAAACGTGGTGCTTGGAGCGGTGTATCCAGGCGCATCACTGGTTGGCGTGTCCAGATAATCGGTTCCGAACAATTTGGCGGGGATGATGCCGCTGGTTTTCTGAAACAATCTTGCAAAGCCGCCGTTATTGGCTTCCGTATTCGTTGGATCAACCAGATGCGGATTATACAACATGGTGTCACGAACAGCCGGAGCCGCGCCGTTTAACCCGGCATCAACGCACATTGTTCCCGGATGAACCGGGTTTGCATAATACGTTGCCGCACTCAACAGTGAGGCGTCCGGATAAGCCGGACAATAAAGGGCCCTGCCATTGCCCATCCCATGGGTCTCATACAAACGACCAAGGCAGTCAAACCCGCTTTGAATACCCTGGTTAAGAATGACATTGGGTGTGGCAAACTGGCCCACATAATACGTGTAATGCGCGTCACCGAGATGATTGAATGTGCCGTTGTTGTAAGCCCCGACGGTGCAAATTGGAAAATAATCGTTGTAGTCGTTCGCATAAATACAACAAGCGAGGGAAATTTGGTGAAAATTGTTCTGGCACTGCGCCAGTTTTGCCCGCCGCTTGGCCGCCGACAACGCCGGCAACAGCAGCGCCGCCAGAATGGCGATGATGGCGATGACCACCAGCAGTTCAATGAGAGTGAACCCCCGCAGACAACCGCCACAGGACCCGCTCCATGCCCGGTTTTTCATAAATTCGCCTGACAAGCCACCTTTGAAACGTGCCTGCACATCCCTTTTCCACGCAACCACCCGCGCAAACAAGATCAAATTTCAACAAGCCAGCCAACGGACTACATACGCACGGCAACCAGCCTCTACCGGCTGCCGCAACTCCACAAACACACCCATCACCACACTCCGCGCCAATGGCCCTCCAAACCTCTAATTGCCATTCTCAAGAAAGTTGAAAAATAGGTCGTAATTTATATCGCCAGTTGAATTCTCCTGAACTTTGAGCGCGCCCCCGGAAACCATGCTAAATGCCGGCGGACTTTGAACGAACCTCACCGATCCATCCGTGAAAAGACAGCTGAATCCTTGAGCAGGATAGTGGGCAAAGCAATTGGGATCGAAAGAACTGTCCACACCATCCTTGCCAGACAAAAAGTCGGTCGCAAACAGATGTTCGCCACCAGAGCCCGGGTTGGCATAATTCTGATAGCCAGCGGTCTGCCCGGCGGGTTCCGACCAGACGCTGGTCGTCTTGGGGTATGCGCGGGCATGCGTATCAGCACCATTGGCATCGATTATGCGGGGATTGTATAGTGCGCTGTCCTGAATCACATAGTTTCCGGAAGTAAACAAATTAACTCCAGGATTTCCAGTGCTCGGAAAACTTGGGCTTGAATACGAGTCCGCACTATGCACATTGGGAGTCGTAAAACCCGGGCAGAAGCAAGCCTTGCCATTCCCTATCATGTGGGTCTCATACAAATAACCAAGGCAGTCATAATAGCCCAGAGGTTGAATTCCAGGGGCGGGAATTGGCGTATTTGGCGTTTTCATTCCACCATAACAATAAAAATACTCGGTGTAGTCAACGAAGCCCAGAAAGTTAAACTTTGGAGCTGCATTGGCACCACCCACGGTGCAAATCGGAAAGTAATCACCATAGTCATTTGCATAGGTGCTACAGGCAATGAAAACCTGATGGAAATTGCTCGTGCATTGAGCCAGCTTTGCCTTCCGCTTGGCCGCCGCCAAGGCCGGCAGCAGGAGGGCCGCCAGAATGGCGATGATGGCGATGACTACCAGCAATTCAATAAGAGTAAAACCCCACGAGGCAGAGGCCCGCAACGAACCATTTTTCTCTTTTTGCATATTATGTTCTAAACCTGAATTTATTTTCCGCAACTTTTGAAAAGGCGCGCGGCCTGCAATCAGACCGCGCGCCGTGAATTTACAGAGTGCTGTTATTGCTTATCAGCCTCCTACGGAGTGTTCGTGTTAACCAAGCGATAGAACACGCTGCCGTTTGTCGCTGTGATCGGGATGACAATCACGTTGGTCGAGGTTGAGCCAGCCACAACCACCCAGTTGGTGGAAAGACCGGTTCCCAGTTGATTGGTCTGCGCCTGCAATTGATAACCATTCTCCGACAACGGCCAGCTCATCGTCAGATAGCTGCCATCAAAGGAGTTGACTATCGCCCCAGGCGTCCGATCCGGATTCCTCGTCACGTTCACTGTATAATCCGCAACCGTCTTGTTGTCCTGTGCAGTGACATGCACGCGAACGACGTTAGCCACAGACGGGTTGGCGTTGAGGGTCAGCGAGGGGCTTGCGATGCCCGAAACCACCAAGTTGGTCGAACCCAGATAAACCACATAGTTGGTGGCGTTGGTGCTCCAATCGGTGGGCGTCACCGTAATCGTGCCATTGACATACGCCTCTGCCGCGGCATAAGTGAGCGTATTTGAACCAAACGCGGGCGACAACGTGCCAGCCGGCGTGATGGTCAAACCAGACAGGAGGGCATTGGTGCTTGCCGTATTGCTAACGACAAGTGCCATGCTGCCATCCAAGGCCAGATTGGTCACCCAATAGGCGTTCGGAATTGGCGGCACGGTGATGTTCGTAATGCCGCCGGTATTAAGGCCAAAGGCCGTTGGAACAGCCGTGGGGAAGAACCGGAACACGTTTGAAGTGCCACCCGGGTAAACCATGTTATTTGTGGCAACCGTGAGCCGGGCACTACTAATGGTGAGGCCACCCACAGCATTCAGGGTGTCACACACCGGCGTATTGGTGACGTTGACATTCATTATGAATGTTGTGCCGACACCACTGATGGTCGCCTTGCCCGTGATTGTCAGGGTGCCCGGATGAGTGCCAGCACTGCTGACTCCCCAAGCCGGGGCGATCACGTTTCCATGGTTTGCAGCACTGGAGTTTGAAACCCACAGATTACCCCTTAACGTTCCATTACCGAACAGACTCTGGAAGTTGGTTGTGTTCCAACCGAGGTAGAGGGTGCCGCCAATTCCCGTAACATCCAACACGCCCGGCGCAACAATCGTGAAGTTCGTGCCCAGAAGATAATTGTTTGTCAACGGATTAAACGGCCCCGTGTTGTTGCCCAAAGGCATATAGGCCAGCGTGCCATTGCTGACACAGGTCTGCCCGCCATAGCCAAGCACGTTGTTGGTGAAAATAAGTGTGCCGCTGCCGACCATGCGGATGCCGGTGCCTCCGTCAGACATCTGCGCGCCAACGATGTTGGTGGTGGTCGGAGTCATCAAACCGCCGATGGCATAAATCGCATTTGCGGCGCCATCACTTGCGGGCTGGGTGCCACCGCCCAAGTAGAAGGTGTTGTCACCGCCGGACAACGTTCCAAATTGGAACACACTGCCGCCTGATGCACCGCCCATGTTCATTCCAGACACGTTGGTGATGCCCAAAATCACATTGGCGTTGGGGAAACCTTGAGAGCTGAAATAGCCAAGGTTACCACCGGTGGAATCATGATACTGGCGGAAAGTAATTGTTCCATAAAAGTTGGTGGTGGCACCAAAACCAACCTCACTGCGCACATATGTTGGTTCATAAATGATATTGCCGCCGCCATTTAATGCCGCCGCAGTCAAGCTGCCGCGCGGAGGGCCACCCATAAAAACCGTCGTGTTCGTTGTCACGGTAATAGTGCCGACCACATTGGCGACCGTCGGTCCCGTGCTGCCGCCATACGGACTCGTATAGAAAAAGTCATTTGTTCCCGTAAAGGTGATGTTTTGATTGCCATTACCGCCGACCGCTGCAGTGCCCTCGTTCCCGACGGCGGTTGAAGAGGATGGCACGTTACCATTCACGCCACCCAATGCCAGCGTGCCATTGCTGACGGTGATGCCACCACTGAACAGGTTCGCGTTGGGAATCGTCGGAACGTTATTGTAAGGAGCAACCAGCACCATATAGGTGCCATTGATCACTGACAGCCCAACCTTGCCAGTGCCGGAATTTTTATTGTCCAGAATCTGGCCATAGAAGATGTTGGTGCCGCCACCATTGATGGTGATAATGTTTGTGCTGGTGCCGTTGTTGTAAATCAGCGCCTCAGCAAGGGATGCCATGAGATTGCCGTTATTACCACCCGACAGGCCGCTAACAACAAGGTCGTTACCGTTCAAATCCAGCGTGCCGGTCGGAGCACCGTTGCTGCTGTCATTCATGATAAGCGCGGTGGTGGCAGGAATGGCCGTGGCCGAGCCAACCACAACCTTGCCGCCGTTGACAGCCGTCGAACCGGTATAGGTGTCATTTCCGCTCAACGTCACTGTTCCAAGGACGTTGGAAAAACTGCCGGTGCCAGTGATGGGAGCATTGATGGTCAAACTGTTATTAACATCAACGATCAAAGTGCCGTTATTGGTCACAGGTCCGGTGCCCAACGTTCCGGTAAAGCCATTACCAACCTGCAAGGCATTGCTGCTGATGGTAATCGAACCGCTGAAAGCACTGTTATTTCCAGCCAAGACCAGCGTTCCGACACCCTCCTGCACCAGAGAACCGGTGCCGCTAATATTGCCATTGAGTGTTTCAGCGGCCGCATTGTTGGCTATCAAGATGCCATTGTCAGTAACAGGTCCAATACCCACCATGCCGTCAGCAGTGCTGGCACCGGTGCCATTCAACTGGATTGTCCCGGCGTTGATCACAGTTCCACCCAGGTAATTGTTCACCGACTGCAGTGTCAGAGTGCCAGTGCCGCTCTTGCTCAAGCTGGCACCGCCGCCGATTATATTGGCCACAGCATCAGAACTGCCGGAGCCGATGGTGTAGTTTTGGGTGGCATTGACATTGATTGCGCTTGGAAAAACAGAAGCAAGGTTCAGATACACCGGATTATTGTCGGAACCACCATCAAGGAAGTCCACGATATCGGCATTTGCATACACTGCCGTGGCATTATTGACATCCTTCCAAATGGAGGATCCCGTCGCATTCCAGTAATTGTTTCCACCATCACCCTGCCATGTAAGCACAGGATTAATGCCTGAATACACCAGCAGGTCAACCGTGGTCGGTGTGGCGTTTGTCAACTTCGCCAGTTGTCCGACCGGAAGGCCGGGGGCATAGACGGCAAGATTCGCCACGGAGCCAGACAAGCTGCCGGCAGCGAACAAGTTATAGACCCCGTTTGTGATGTTGTCAACGCCATTGGTCAGATACGATGCAAACTGGACAATCACAAGCCCGCCGTTCTGGCTAAGCTGCTGATTGACCACGATTTTATCATTGACAAAGGATCCGAGAGCATTGGTAGCCATGTCAATATCATAGTAACCGCCGGCCAGAATCAGATTGTTCGCGAAGGTCAAAGCGCCGACAACATTATTGGTGCCGGGCATAATGCTCGAATTGGCCGGTGCCGTGATCGTGCCTTTGATGGTGCCACTGCCGACCAACGATTCATAAGGCAAAACACCACGCAAGGTCAGACCGGCAGCCGACGCATCAAAAACTGCGCCAGATTTGACTATGATGTTGGCCGTGTTTGAAACTGATCCGGATGCCGCCAACACCATCGTTCCATTGCTAACGATCGTATTGCCCGTATAAGCTTCATTGGTCGCTATGACAAAACTGCCAGTTCCCACATTGACCACATCACCAACGCCGCTAATGGCCCGGGGATAACCCACACTGCCACTGTTATTGATCGCAACGGTTGCATTGTCAACCAGGCTGATGGCATTGCTGACGCTGCCTGCGGCTCCACCGGAGCCCATCTGCAACGTGCCAGAGCTGACAGTAACCACGCCACTCAAGGCATTGTTGGCCGTCAGTGTCAAAACACCAGTGCCCAATTGAGTCAAATTGCCCGATCCACTGACCGCGCCAATGCTGGTGGCATCCGGCCGGTTGAAGGTCAGGACACCATTATCCCGAATGGCGGACAAAGTGGAAATGCTCCCCAAGGGGGTTCCATTGCCCACCTGCAATGTGCCATTGTTCAAATAAGTAACGCCCGTATAAGTATTGTTATTGGTAAGAATCACGGTGCCTCCCAAACCGCCGAGCGTCAGCGCCGTGGCCGAACCGTTATCCGCAATGACCGAACCGATGTAAAGCGGATAGAGCGTCGAGTTTTGGAGGACAATCAAGTCCGCGCCCGCCGCACCCATGAGCGTGCCACCCGTGATTGAGCTCGCCGCCGTTCCGGAACTGGACACCAGCAAACCGCCGGTAACGTTGGTCAATGTCATGCCAGGGCTGATGGTTATGCCCGACGGACCGGACATCTTCAATGTATTGACGGCCGCACTGGCGGTAAGGGCAAAAGGAGTGGCACCGCTGACACTGATATTGTTGGTCGGCTGAATGAGCGCGACGGCACTGGCTGAAGTGATGTTTGTATATCCAGAATAGCTGTAAGTGCCGGCAGCAGCACCGAAGATGTTGGTCTGAGCCAGATACCAATCGGTGCCGACATGAGCCCAACCACCAAAGACGAGGCCATTGGTCCACGGAAGCGTGTTGGTTATATACAGGCCATTATAGGTGGTGCCGCTTTTCACCGCGTTGTAATAGTTCACATAAAGCGAACTGCCGACGCTACGGTTTACATTTGTGCCCATGACCATCCAAGACGTGTTATTGGCTCCTCTGCCGGGAGCATTTAACTGCGCATTCGCACCGGGCTGAAGAGTGAACCCGGCAAAGGTGTTGTTCATTGTCACATTTGCCGTGCTTGCAAGCTGTTCAAATATTTCATTATTGCCAAGGTTACCAAAGATAAGATTCCCAGGCGCGGTTCCATTATAAAGGTTGACACAGTTATAAGCGCCCCAACTGCCCATGATCAACGTTCCATTGTTTATGGTGACGTCACCTGTGAACGTGTTCGGGTTGTTAAGCGTCACCGAGCCGGAGCCGTTCAAGGTAATCCCACCTGTTCCGGAAATGGCCGTTTCAGAGTTGGCGGTAAACACGTAGTTCGACAGGTTGTTATTGAAGGTCATCGAGCTGGGAGTCAGCACGACAGGCAAATTTACCGTTGCAACCCCGGTGTCATCGAAGGTTACGTTGTCCTGGCTGAAAAAGTAATCGGCGACCCCGCCATTTTTCCAGTTTTTCGACAGCCCAACGTCCCACGTGTTGGCCGACGGGGTGCCCGCCCAAGTGATTGTTCCGGGGGATACCGTGCCGCTGGCCTTCAACAGAATGTTGCCGGGCTGGGTGGTGGTGTCGAACGTGCCGGTGATTCCGCGAGGCGCAATCAACACAAGTTTCGCCGCAGCCGCATCGTTGGGGCTGGTGGATATGTATTGGGAGCTGGTCACCAAGGTATAGTTGCCTGACGCCAGAGAGCCGGTAACCGTGCTGACCACAAAATCAACCTCGTCGCCAATGGTGAGAGTGCCGTTGACAGCGATCAAGTCATTGGTTCCCCCGCCCACGGCCGTGGTGTTGTTCAAGAGGTAGTTTATACGGTTTGGGCTGATTGTGGGATAGGTCCGGGAGCTGTCCAGCGTCATATTGCCGTTGATGCTCCATGTGGCGATGCCGGGGGCGACCGTGGTAACTGGCGAAATTGCGCCGCCACCATTCACCAAAAAGTTACCAATAACATCATAGTTGATGATGCTGGCAATGGTGTTGGTCGAATATGAATAAGACAGGAAGTTGGTTGTATAGGCGGCATTCGTGCTATAAGCGGATCCATTCCACGTCACCACCGTGTTGGAATAGACATAGTTGTTCGTGGTGACTGTGACCACATAGTTTGTCGTGCATGGATAAAAGGGATAATAGCTGCCAAAGAAATTGGTATATGGCTTCGTGGGTGTGCCGGCAGATACGGTAAGAGGCCCAGTCGCAGTAGAAAAGCCGCCGTAGCCATTCAATGCTGAAAAATCAAACACCGCACCGGAAACAATTGTCAACTGCGTCGAATTCGCGCCCAAGGATCCCTCGACACTGGTGGGACTGATCCCCAACACCAGCGTTCCCTGATTGATGAGGGTTGGACCGCTATACTGGTTGCCACCCGTGAACGCTTGAGTGCCAAAGCCCGTCTTGGTCACCGCTATCGTGCCGGTGGAGGCCGTGGCGGCGGAGGAGTCCTGAATGACTCCTGAATAGACGCCGTTTGAATTTCCATTGCCGATGGTCAACGTGTAGGTGCCGGTGTTCGTGAGGTTATCTATGATTCCCGTCCCAGCCCCCGAATCTTCAAGCCCGTTGATGGTGGGACTGCTCTGGTTTATATCCCATGTGCCATCCAGCCACAAGTTTCCAACACCAGCACCGTTGGGGACAGTGGTAGCGGCGGTGCCACCAGCCCGGAGGAGGGCACCCCCGGCAACCGTCACCACGTCTTGAACCTGGACGATGGAGTTGGTCGCCCACACAACATTGGAAGTCGTGGTAATCGCCCTGTTGGTCACGTAAGTCCAGGTTATGTTGGTGGAAAACCCATTCGTAATCAGGTAAGTATAGTTCGTCCAACTCGTCGCGTTTGTTCCATAGAGAAAATTCGCATAGTTTGTGGACGCCGACACGAGGTTCGTGGCCGCGACGACAATATTCGTGGAATAAATATAGTTCGTAACCCATCCGCCCGCGACGGCATTTGTCACATAGTTGATGCCTGTCAACGTAAGGTTTGTGGCAGCAGACACGATATTCGTGGCCGCCGACACGGTGTTTGTAGCATAGGGTATAAAACTCGGCGTCTGCGACAACAGGTTCGTGCCGAATCCATTTCCAGCGGAACCGCTGGACGGCCCCAGCCTTGTGACGCCGCCAGAGACGATCAACGCGCCGCCGCCATTGGTGGCGCCGGTGATGATGCCGTTGAGGTAAATGGTGCCACCGCCAGTGGTCGTCAGGGTGTTTGTGCCCAAATTAATGGTGCCGGCTATCGTCGTCTGGAGGTTGTTCGTTATCCCCCCCACAGGAGGAAGAAGAGGCCCACCAACTGCATTGTTCTGGAAAGTTTGCGACGCGCCCAAGACGAGCGGGGCGACAATCGTGTTGGAGCCCCACTGATCCACGATGCCATTGCTGATCGTAAAGGAGTTGCCACCAATAATCCATGAGTTGGTGCCAAAAGTAATCTGGCTGGCATATACAGCACCCGCAGGATAAGAATTGGTCGAACGGTAGAAATAATTGGCACCGAGGAACGGGAAAATCAAATTATCGCCGTTGGTGAGGTTGATCCCCACAGCCGCGTTGCCGCCAACAGCCCAGTTATTGGTGGTGGACCAGAGACCATCGCCGGTGACGCCGGTCCATGTATCATTTTGCTGTGCGCGTGCCACCCCCCCGCAGAGGGCTGCGAACGCGATCAGAAGCCACAGGCGTGAGCGCCACGACTTGACCCCAAACAATGTTTGAACAGTTGATATTTTCGAGTGCATAGGTTTCTGGTTTGTTTATTAATGTTTAATCTGCGGGGAAATTTGGGTTGAAACCGGGCTGATTTCTGTCAGGGCATGTTGAAAACGACTTTCTGCCAAGCTGGTATGCCATTCATGGTGTCAGTGATGGCGAACATCAGCCCCTTGAGCGTTGATTGCGAGGCGCTGCCATCGGCCAAGCCAAGATTGCCGGAGTCCATGTGCAGGTCGGGATCCGTCCATGCCCACGGCAACGGCTTTTGAGTGGCACCAAGCACACCTGTGGTGTTGCAATAAGCATGATTCACTATGTTCATGGAATCGGCCGGCAGCACACCGTAGTCCGAGGTGTCGCTGGTGTGGCCGTTAATGGTATTCCCGATGTTGCGATCTCCGACAAGAATCATCTTCGGATGCTTGTCCGACGCATCTCCACACACAAAATAACTAAGACCCTGGGGGCCAAAACCGGCCCAGTTTGTCGCTGCGGACGCCACAGGTCCGGTAGCCTTGGCCAGATCCGTAGGATTTGAGGTCTGGGAAACATCGGCTGGGCAATGCAACACCTTGGGCGTGCTCAATTCATTGGACATGACACAAAAGACGTTGGTCACCCCGTATCCAGCCGCAGCCGAACTGTTCTGGTTGACAATGTTTTCCATTGCGCCCCAAGACGCCGTGCTGAGAGCCGTGGGATATTTATCACCGTGATCACCCTCCCACACTTTAAAGGACAGACCTATCTGTTTGATATTGGTGATGCACTGCGCACGCCGGGCAGCCCTCTTGGCCTTGGCCAGGGCCGGCAGCAGCAGTGCCGCGAGGATGGCGATGATCGCAATGACCACCAAGAGTTCTATCAAGGTGAAAGCTTTAGGGGATTTTACGGATCTTTTCATTAAGTTAAGTGTTTTCGCTCTGCGTTTTACGTGTGTTTTGTGTGTTTCTATGTGATTGTCCGGCGAGTATTGCGTAAATTCAAAATCATGTCAACAAAAAAAATGACGGCGGCCAATCCTGCCGCGCCCGCCGCCCTGACGGCGGCCATTTTCCAGGCGTGGCGGGTGATTCCGGCTGCCGGTTTTGTTTTCATGAATTCAGAACTTTCGCCCTGCGGGCTGCAAAGCGTTCCGCAGTTTTATGGTCTCGCTCAACGTTCTCACACCGTGACTATACAGCCTGCCAGAACTTGCGCCATCGCCAGTTCTGGTGACATTGCCATCGCCAGTTCTGGCGATGCGCCCGGGAACACGAATCGAGACTTTTGAAAACTGAATTGTCAACAGCAGCGACGCAAGCCGGCTCCATTTCACTTCAATTTTCGGAGGAATTGGAGCGGACTCACGTCCGCTGCCACACTATTTCAAGGGCGGCGTCTGGCCGAGGTGTCTGGCCACGGCCTCCGTCCGCGACCGCACATGGAGTTTTTCGTAAATGTGCCGGATGTGGGTGTGGACCGTGGAGTAGGTCATTTTCGTCGTCTCGGCTATTTCCTTGTAAAGAAATCCCTTCGCCAGAAAGTCCAGCACCTCGACCTCGCGTGGGGAAAGCCCCTGCGCCCCGGACGGCAACGGCGCCGCCTGCTGGAAGGACTGCACGATTTTGCGGGCGATGTGACTGCTCATGGGCGAGCCGCCGGCGTGAACCTCGCGGATGGCCGTCAGCAGTTCATCCGGCGGCGTCTGCTTGAGCAGATAACCGGTGGCGCCCGCCGCGAGCGCGTCGAAAATGTTTTCCGTGTTCTGATACACCGTGAGCATGATGATCTGCGTCGCCGGAATCTGCGGCTTGAGCCGGCGCACGCATTCGACGCCGTTGATGCCGGGCAGATTGATGTCCATGAGCACCACGTCCGGTCTGATCGCGGGAATTTCCCGCAGGGCGTTTTCCGCGCTGTCGTGCCGGCTTACGCAGCGGCAGCCGGATGAGCCGTCAATCAACCGGGCCAGGCTCGCCCGCACCGGCGCATCATCCTCGACAATTGAAACGGATATTTTCATGTCATCGCCAATTTATTTTCGGGGCGGCAATTTGCGCCAGGGTTTTCGCCGAAGCCGTCGCTGGTGATTGTGACGTCATTCGGCAAGGCTAATCCAGATCATCCTCCCGGCCAATCTCCATCACTGGCGATGCCTCCGCCAATTTGAGCGCCACGGTCATTTCCACCCGCGCGCCGTGGCCGGGCTGGCTGTGGATTTCGCAACGACCGGCAACGGCCGCCAGACGTTTTTCCAGATTGGCCAGACCGGAACCGGCGGTGAGGCGATCCGCGCCGGCACTGGCCGCGCCACCAGTGACGGGAAGCCCGCGGCCGTTGTCCTCGACGACCAGAGTGAAAGTTTTTGTCCCGATGCGCAGGCGCAGCCAGACCTCGGTGGCGTGGGCGTGTTTGACCACGTTGTTGAGCGACTCCTTCAACGCCAGGAAGAGGTTGTGACGCAACTCGGCCTCCACGCGCGCCGCCGGCAGCGCCACCGGCAAATCCATGCGGCAGCGGATTCCCGCCATGCGAAGGTAATCCTCGGTATAGGCGGAAATGTAGTCCATCAGGCCGGCGAGAGTGTCGTGCTGCGGATCCACCGCCCAGACGATTTCGTCCATCGCCCGCGTAAGCTGCCGCGCCGAACCGGCGATGCGCTCAAGGTGTTTGACGGACTGTTCCGGCTCGCGCCGCGCCAGCTCGGTGAGCAGCGTGATTTGTGTCAGCCCGGCGCCAACATCGTCATGGATGTCCCGTGCAATGCGGGCGCGGTCGCTTTCGATGGCGTGCTGCTGTTGCAGCCGCGCGAGTTGCCGGCGGTATTTGGCCGCGACGATTCTGCGCGCAGCAAACACCGCGCCGCCGAGCAGGCCGGCGGCGGCCAGAACCAAAAACCAGGACGTCTGGTAAATGTGGGGCCGGACGGCAAACGCCATCACAACGCCGGTCTGATTCCACTTGCCTTCGCTGTTGCAGGCCGCCACGCGGAAGCTGTAATTGCCCGGCGGCAGCGGCCCGTAATGCGCCGTGCGCCGCGCCCCGGCATCCACCCAGTCCGGGTCCAGCCCGTCAATCCGGTAACGGAACCGCGTCTTCTCGCCCGTGTCAAAGTTCAACGCGGTGAAACCAAAATCATACTGCCGGTGTCCCGGCGGGATGATGATTTTCTGGCCGCGCAGCGCGACCGGTTCGCCGTCCACCCACATTTCCTCGATGCGGACCGGCGGCGGTGCCGGAGCGGGGTTCAGTTCATCCGCATTGACGCTGACCACGCCGCGGGTGGTCGCAAACCAGAGCAGCCCGTTCGTGCCGCGCCAGCACGCCGGCTGGTAGCCGTCGGAAAATTCCAGCGCCGGCAAACCGTCGCGCCTGCCGTAGGTCACGCAATTCACCGTGTTGGTCCGGTCCCCGGCGCAGGCGTTCAGGGCGGATCTGGAAACGCAGTAAATGCCCTGATGTGTGCCGAGCCAAAGCCGTCCCTCATTGTCCTCCAAAATCTGGCTGATGACATCCACCGGGAGACCCTGTTTGGCCGTAATGCGCCGGAACACGCCCTTTTCAAACCGAAGCAGTCCGCCACGAAATGTCCCCGCCCAGACGACGCCATCCGCATCCGCGTAGAGGGAATAAATCGGCTGTCCCGCCAGCGCGTCCGTGGGACGGAACGGATCGAGCCGGTTGGTTTCGCAGCGATACAATGTTCCGTCGTCCGCGCCCGCCCAGACGGTTCCATCCGGCGCCTCCGCCAACGCCCGCACCGACGCCGGCGCGGTGGTGTCGTTTGTGCCCATGATCCGCTGTTCGTTTCCCGCCCACAGCACAATGCCATTCTTGGTTCCCATCCACATCCGGCCCGCGTGGTCGGTCAAAATCGCCTTGATGCCATGCACGTTCCAGTCCCACGACGCGCGCTGCACCCGGCCGTCGCGGAGCTGATATAAATTCTCCCCTTCCGACGCGCTCAACCACACGCCGCCATCGGCGCGCGGGAAAACCGAGAAAACATAATTCGCCGACGCATTGGCGCCGACCGGATAGTTGGTGATTTTCCCGCCGCTCCAGCGGCACAGCCCGCCGCCGCCGGTGCCAATCCAGACCGCGCCTCCGCCATCTTCGCAGACCGACAACGCCGTCCGGGCCGGCAAGCCTTCCGCCGTGCCGACGACATGAAAATGCCGTTCGCGCAGATGCGCCAGTCCGCCGTGATCCATGCCCGCCCAGATGCCGCCGTCACTGCTTTGGAACCACGCGCCGACGCGGTCGCCGGGCAGTTCGTTCTCGGTTGTGAGCCGCTGGCATTGTCCGTCCGGCGCGATGTGAAAAAGCCCGTTGCCATAATGATTGAACCACAAACCGCCGTCGCGGTCTTCATGCGCGCCCATCGCGTGGCTCGGCGACGACCCCAGCAGGCCGCGCCACTCGGCGATCTCCGCCACCCATTTGCGCCCGTCCATTTTGCGGAACCGGTCGCCGTCCAGCACCCAGATTGCGCCCGCCTTCGTTGGAAACAGTTGAAACGGCAGGATTCCGCCCTCGCCATTCGTGGGTGTCATCAAGTCAAACTGTTTGCCGTTCCAGCAGGCAATTTCATTTTCCGCCCCCGCCCAGACGCGGCCAGACGCATCGGCAACCAGCGTGAAAATGGGGCCATCAGCCAGGCCGCCGTCATCGGCCACTTCCTTGAATCGGCCGTCGGCAAATTGGAGGATGTGCCCGTCGCGTGTCAAAAACCAAAGACAGCCGTCGCGGTCGGCGCATTGAAAGCTCGGACGCGAATCCGCCGGCGGCAGCGCCACCAGCCAGTTGGTGCCGGCGGCCATCGGATCGCGCTGCTGAATCTCGCCGAATTGCGTGACGAACGTGACAAGATTGGACGAGGAAGCCACGAGCGTGGTGTGCAAATCGAACGCGGCCTGATCCGGCCATTCGTTGCGAAACACGCCGTTCCGATACGAAGTCAGCCCTCCGCGAAAGGTGTTGATCCACAGCGTGCCATTGGCGTCGAGGAAAAGCGCCTGGATGCGCGCCCGGCTCAACTCCGGCGTGTTGGCCGGATCGAAGGTGACAAACCGCACACCGTCGAAACGCGCCAGTCCGTCGTAAGTGCCAATCCAAAGATAACCGTCGGGTGTCTGGGCAATGGCCGTGACCGTGCTGCCGGGCAGGCCGTTCTCCGTGTCCCAGACATCCACGAGATAATCCGCCGGCGCCGCGACCGCTTCAGGAACAGCGTGCAACAGCAGCCCCATCGCCGCCACGGCGAAAATGAGCCGACTCACCGGCAATGGAAAAATTCGGTGATGCACGACCGGCAGCATACCGCCACCGGCGGAAAGATTCCACCGGAAAACAAAATCACACCCGGCATCGCCGGTGCATCGGCTTGCGACAGGGACAAATCAGGCCGCGTCGAGCGTGGCCGCGTATTTTCGCGCCAGCACCGAAAGTTCGGCCACGACGGATTTGTGTTTTTCGTCGTCCGCCAGATTTTTCATTTCGAGCGGGTCGGCGTGCGGATCGAACAGCATCGCGCCGTTGACGCCGTCCTTTCCGAACTCGGCGTAGCGCCATTGTTCGGTGCGCACGGCGGTGCCGTGAATCGTCTTCCCGTCCTCGCTCCAAATGGTGTAGCCCGGCTTGTCCCATTTCGCCGACGGCTGGCGCAGCAGCGGCACGAGACTTTCGCCCTCGATTTCGGCCTGCATCGGCAAACCGCACAATTCCACCAGCGTCGGATAAATGTCCAGCGACTCCACGATGCGCGTGCAGCTCTGGCCATTGCCTGTCATGCCGGGAGCGGAAATCATCAGCGGCACCCGCGTGCCCATTTCAAACAGCGAGCCCGCCTTGGACCATTTCCCCTTTTCGCCAAGTTGATAACCGTGGTCAACGGCGAAAACGATGATGGTGTTGTCGCGCAGGCCGAGCCGGTCCAGTTCGGCGATGACGCGGCCGATGTTCCAGTCCACCCACGAGATCGAGGCAATGTAGGCGCGGATGACTTCGCGCGCCTCGGCCTCGCTTGCGCCGCGACCGATGAACAAATCGGCGTTGTGCGGACGGATGGCAGCGGGGGGAAATCCCGGCGGCAGTGTCGGCATCGCGGCGAAGTCCGGCGTCAGCCTGATCTTGTCCGAGTCATACAGGTCCAAAAATTTCTGCGGCGCGGTCGGCGGGCTGTGCGGTTTCACAAAACCGCAGGCGATGAAAAACGGCTGGTCCTTGTATTTCCGCAGATTTTCAATCGTGCGGTCGGCGGTGTTGTAATCGCCGTGGCCCTCGCCGTTGCCGTCCAGAACGATGATGCGGTCGGAATAAAGCGCCCGCTGGCGTCCCACCGCGTCATCCCCGGACGGCCCGGCCAGCTTGGGCGAGAGCAGGTCGCTCTCGGAGCGCTCGGCGATTTTGCTGGTGTCCAAAACGCGGCCCACGCCGTTCGACTGCATTCCGCCCTCTTCAGCGGCGGCGCCGCCGGTGGTGATGTCCCAGGCCTTGGGATCGTCAAGGCCGCCGTGGAAAATCTTCCCCGCCCGGACGCTGACGTAGCCATTTTGCCGGAACAACTGCGGCAGGCTCGTCCAGTCCGGGTGCGCGGTGCGGAAATCCGTGCGGTTGCCGAGAACGCCCGTGCGGGTCGGATTGCGCCCGGTGAGCAGCGAGGCGCGCGACGGATTGCAAAGCGGAAACTGGCAGTAATTGCGGTCAAAGCGGACGCCGGATCCGGCAAGCGCGTCGAGGTTCGGCGTCAACGCCCGAAACATGCTGCCGTAACAGCCCAGCTCCACGCGCATATCGTCCGACATGAGGAACAGCACGTTTGGCGGACGCTTGCCCGGCGCGGGAATGGCCGCGTGCAGCGCGCCCGGCAGCGACGCGGCGGCGGCGGCGCCGGCAACGGTTCCCAAAAAGTCTCGGCGCGTCCAGCGGTTTTCGTTCTTGGCGGTCATGCATGAAAAACTAGCATCATCGCCGGCAAAGGCAAGGGCGCCGGACGCCGGAATTTTTGCGAACACAACGGCATTTGCCACCGGTGGAAATTAAATCTACCTTTGCGCGCGTGAGCCAACCGCCCATCACCGACGCCGGACGCGGGTTTCATCTCCTGACGAAACCGGTCGGACCCATTTGCAATCTCGATTGCAAATACTGCTTCTACCTCGAAAAGGGAAAACTCTATCCCGGCGAAAAACAGTGGCGGATGAGCGACGCGGTGCTGGAGGAATACATCCGCCAATACATCGGCAGCCAGCCAGGGCCGGAAATCAACTTCGCCTGGCAGGGCGGCGAGCCGACGCTGCCCGGCGTGGAATTTTTCCGCCGGGCTGGCGCGCTGCAGAAAAAGCACGCCGCCGGCAAAACCATTTTCAACGCCATCCAGACCAACGGCACGCTGCTCGACGACGAGTGGTGCGAATTTCTGGCCGCGAACCAATTTCTCGTAGGCCTGTCAATTGACGGCCCGGCGGAGCTGCATGACAAATATCGCGTGGACAAACGGCAACAGCCAACCTTCGCAACCGTGATGCGCGGATTGGAATTGCTCAAGAAACACGGCGTGGAATTCAACACGCTCACGGTCGTCAATCGCGCCAACTCACGGCAGCCGCTGGAGGTGTATCGCTTTCTCAAAGGCATCGGCAGCCAGTTTTTGCAGTTCATCCCGCTGGTCGAGCGCGCCGCGCCGGCGGAAATGAAATCGGCGGGCTACGAATTCGCCGCGCCGCCCGCGCTGCGGAGCGCCGGCCTCCGGCACGGCCCGGCGCAAGACACACACCAACACGCCGTGCCGGAGGCCGGCGCTCCGTTGCCAGTCACGCCCTGGAGCGTCGAGGCCGACCAATACGGAAAATTTCTCTGCGCGATTTTTGACGAATGGGTTCGCCACGATGTCGGGAAAACGTTCGTGCAATTGTTCGACGTGGCGCTCGGCAACTGGCTGGGGCTCGGCTCGTCGCTCTGCGTCTTCGCCGAGAAATGCGGCGCGGCGATGGCCATCGAGCACAACGGCGACCTTTACAGCTGCGACCATTACGTTTATCCGCGCCACAAGCTCGGCAACGTGATGAACCGAAGCCTCGGCGAGATGGTGAATTCGCCGCAGCAGATGAAATTTGGCGGCGACAAGTTCGATTCGCTCCCGAAATTCTGCCGCGAGTGCGAGGTCCGCTTCGCCTGCAACGGCGAGTGCCCCAAGCATCGTTTCATCCAGACGCCGGACGGCGAGGACGGCCTGAATTATCTGTGCCCCGCCTACAAAAAATTCTTCAACCACATCAACCCCGCGATGCGCGCGATGGCGCGGCTCCTGCAAGCCGGCCAGGCGCCCGCGCGGATCATGGAAATGCCGGCGGCCCGATCATAAGTCCGCCCGCCTCCACTGCAATCCTGGTGGGCAAAAAATTCATGGCCATTAATCGCGGGCGAATTATCATGTCTCTCCCATGAGCAAATCCATCCTGATCGCTGTGATGCTGGGAGTCTGCGCCTTTAGCCTGACGGGGACGGCCCAGGATGCTCCGTCGGGCTTGCTCTGCGACCTGCTGACGCATCCCGAAAAATGCCTGATCACCGACCCCAAACCCGATTTTGGCTGGATCATGAACGCGGGCCGCGAGAACGAAGTCCAGTCGGCCTACCAGATTCTCGTCAGTTCCAGTCCGGAAAATCTGGCCCGGGACAAAGGCGACTTGTGGGATTCGGGCAAGGTCGCGTCGGCGCAATCCATCAATGTGAATTATGCGGGGAACGCCCTGCAACCCTCGACGTCCTGCTGGTGGAAGGTTCGGACGTGGAACAAGGAAGGCCGGCCTTCCGCCTACAGCCAGCCGCAGCGCTTCAATGTCGGCGAGTTGAACCGGGTGCGGTCGTGGCCGGGCGAAAGCCGGTGGGTGCAAATTCCCGATGAGGCGGGCAAACCGATGTGGACCTTCGAGGACCGGTCGCCGGTGAGCTATCATCCGTTCGCGCCGGTAAAGATCGCGCCCAACCCCGACGGCTCGACCTTCATTGATTTCGGGCGCGCCGCCTTCTCGGCACTCGACCTGACCCTGACCTGGTGGCCGCGAGATCCCGCGGCCAGCAACTGCACCGTCAACATTGATGTGGGTGAAAAGAACCGGGACAACGCGGTGGAGCGCAAGCCGGGCGGCGGAATCATTTACGCCCGGTTTCAACTCACGCTCCAGCCCGGCAAACATTCCTATCCGGTTCCGATCCCCCGGTTCGTGGCGCGTTATCCCGAAAGCCAGTCTCTTCCGCCCCAAATGCGCGAAGTGATCCCATTCCGCTATTGCCAGGTCCTGCCGGGAACGGAAAGTGTCGCGGTGGACGGGGCGCAGCAACTGCGCCTGAACATCGAGTTCGATGACCAGGCCTCGTCCTTTTCATCTTCCAGCGAGGCGCTCAACCAGGTTTATGACCTCTGCAAATACTCGATCAAGGTGAACACCTTCAACGGCGATTACGCGGGCAGCGAGCGGGAACGGATGCTCTACGAGGCGGATACCTACATCGAGCAGATGAGCCACTATGCGATTGACCGCGAATACGCAATCGCCCGCTACAGTGCCGCCAACATGATCTACCACGCCACCTGGCCGACGGAATGGATCCCCCATTCCGTTTTCATGGCCTATGCCGATTACCTCAACACCGGAAACACCAAGTTCATTTCAAAATATTACGACGAGCTGAAACCCAAAACGTTGCTGGCCCTGGCAGGAGACGACGGCCTGGTCAGCAGCCGGACCGGTTTGCAAACGCCGGATTTTTTGAACTCAATCCACTACCAGCACGGGCAGCTGCGGGACATCGTGGACTGGCCAAAGGGGGAAACCGACGGATTTGTCTTCACCAACGTCAACTCGGTCGTCAACGCCTTCCATTACCGGTCGCTGGTGCTGATGGAAAAGATTGCCGCCGCCCTCGACAAGCCCGACGACGCCGCATTTTACCGCCAGCACGCCGAACGGGTTAAAGCGGCCTTCAATGAGAAGTTTTTTGATTCGCAGCGCGGAATTTATGTGGATGGAATCGGGACCGGCCATGCCTCCATCCACGCCAACCTTTTCGCCCTGGCCTTTGGCCTCGTGCCTTCAAACCGTTGCGCGGCGGTGGCGGGCTTTGTCAAATCCCGGGGCATGGCATGCAGCGTCTATCCCACCGTCTATCTTCTGGAAGCGCTTTACGACGCGGGTGAAGATCGCTGCGCGCTCGACTTGATGACCTCCGACAGCGACCGGAGCTGGCTCAACATGATCCAGGCCGGTTCCACCGTCACCACCGAGGCGTGGGACGTCAAATACAAGGCCAACGAGGGATGGACCCACGCCTGGAGCACCGCGCCGGTCCAGATCATCCCGCGAAAACTCATGGGCATCGAACCGCTGGAACCCGGCTTCGGCAAGGTTCTCATCGAACCCAGACCGGGCAATCTGGCGAAGGCCAAGGTTTTCCTCCCGACAATCCGGGGTCCGATTTCCGCCGAGTTCGACCGTGGAAATGCGCTCGATTATTTTCATCTGACCGTCTCGATTCCGGCCAACATGACGGCCGAAGTGGCGCTGCCCGTCACGGGAAAATCCCCCGGGAATGTCACCTGCGACGGCCATCCGGTTCAGACGCGCAGCGAGGGCGACCGCATCTTCATAGATTCAATTGGTTCAGGAACACACACCTTTTCCCAATAGAACGGCGGCCCGCTGTTGGAGCCGCCACCCGGCGGGCTTGGTCACTGGCCATCGCGCTCCCGCAATAATCCACCACACCGGCTCCCGTGACTTCGGAGCAGGCAAAGGATTTGAAGCCCGTTATATTCCACAAAGCATATCACTTGTGCGGGCGGTGGGTTCCAATTATTTTGAAGCCCGCCGCGGACAGGAAAACCAAACACGAAACAAATTAAATGCGGCCAGCCCGGCGCGGCGGACATTCACGCCAGCGGCGGAATTCCGCAAAACCTGAACGGCATGAAAAAAATACTGGTCTGCGCCCTGCTGTGGTTCACGGTCGTCAAGATTCAGGCGGCGGAGATCACCGTGTTCGCCGCCGCAAGTCTGACCGATTCGCTCAAGGAAATCGCCGCCGGTTATGAAAAAACCTCCGGCGACAAAATCACCTTCAACTTCGCCGCGTCCAGCACCCTGGCGCGGCAGATTGAGGAAGGCGCACCCGCCGACATTTTCTTTTCCGCCGACGAGGCCAAAATGGACGGATTGGAAAAGAAAGGCCTGATTGACCCGGCCACGCGCAACAGCCGCCTCGGAAACGCGCTCGTCGTCGTGGTTGCCGCCGACAGCCCGCTGCAAATCCGATCCGCCAGCGACCTCACCAACGCAGCGGTGAAGCAAATCGCGCTGGCCGATCCGAAAGCCGTGCCCGCCGGAATTTACGCCCAGGCCTGGCTGACCCGGCAGCAACTCTGGCCCGCCATCGAGCCGAAGGTTGTTCCCACGGAAAACGTCCGCGCCGCGCTCGCGGCGGTGGAATCGGGCAACGTCGAGGCCGGTGTCGTTTATAAAACGGACGCGGGCATTTCCAAAAAGGTGAAAGTCGCCTGCGAAGTCCCCGCCAGGGACGCACCGGCCATCAGCTATCCAATGGCGCTGGTAAAGGAATCCAGCCAGCCCGACGCCGCGAAAAAGTTTTTGAATTATCTCGACTCCCGGGAAGCCGGCGACATCTTCAGAAAATTCGGCTTCACTCTGCGTGACTGAAGAATTAATCGCATGACCTTGGAGGAATGGCAGATTGTCTGGTTCACCGCGTGGGTCTCGGCCTTGAGCACACTGGTGATTCTGCCCTTTGGCCTCGCGCTCGCGTGGGCGCTGGCGCGGCGCGACTGGCCGGGCAAATCCATCGTCGAAACGCTCGTCTCGCTGCCGCTCGTCATGCCGCCGGTGGCGACCGGCCTGATCCTGCTGAAACTTTTCGGGCGGCGCGGCGCCATCGGCGGCTTTCTTCACGACCGGCTGAATTTTGACATCATCTTCACCTGGCGCGCGGTGCTGCTGGCGTTGAGCGTGATGTCGCTGCCGCTGCTCGTCCGGTCCGCGCGCGTGGCGTTTGAGGAGGTCAACCCGCGCCTCGAACAAATCGCCCGCACTCTCGGATCGGGCGGCTGGCGCGTGTTTTTCACCATCACCATTCCCCTGGCGGCGCGAGGCATCGTCGCCGGAATGATTTTGGCCTTCGCCCGCGCACTGGGCGAATTCGGCGCGACGATCATGGTGGCCGGCAACATCCCCGGCAAAACCTCCACGCTCTCGCTCACCATTTTTCAGGACGTGCAAATCGGTCAGGATTCGAGCGCCTTCCGCCTGCTCGGCGTGTCGGTGGTGCTCGCGTTCGTAGCGGTCTGGTTCAGCGAATTCCTGCTGCGCCGGAAACGAAAAACAAAATGAGCCTGCTGCTGAAAAATATTTTGCTGCCGCTTGAGCCTTTCGCGCTCGAAGTGGATGTCGAAATCCGCGGCCGCGTCACCGCCGTCTTCGGCCCGTCCGGCGCGGGCAAAACCTCGCTGCTCGACCTCATCGCCGGGCTGCGCCGCGCGCAATCGGCTCTCATCCAGCTCGATGACCGCGTGCTCACCGACACCGCAAAGGGATTTTTCGTGCCGACCCACCAGCGCGGCATCGGTTATGTGCCGCAGGACCTGGCGTTGTTCCCGCATTTGTCCGTGCGCCAAAATCTGCTTTACGGCCGCAAACCCGCCGGCGCGGCCGACCGGCTGTTCGGCTTCGATCATGTCGTTGAAATTCTGGAAATCCAGCCGCTCATTTCGCGCAGCGTGACGGAGCTTTCCGGCGGCGAAAAACAACGCGTCGCCCTCGCGCGCGCCCTGCTCGCCTCGCCCCGCCTGCTGCTGCTGGACGAACCGCTCGCCAGCCTCGACGCGCCGTTGAAGGCGAAAATCATCCCGTATCTCACCCGCATCCGCGACGAGTTCCACATCCCGATGCTTTGCGTCACGCACGACCGGTCCGAGGCGCTTGCCCTCGCCGACGAAATCATCGTGCTGGTCAACGGCCAGGTCCTGCAGACCGGCCCGGTGCTCGACGTGTTCAACCGCCCGGCCAGCGCCGACGTTGCCGCCATCGCGGGCGTGGAAACGCTCCAGGCCGGCGTCATCACAAATTCGCACGAAGGCCTGGCCACGGTAAAAATCCATGACACGATCCTCACCGCGCTCGCGCCCGCGACCGGCGCGCGCGAGGTCTTCGTCTGCATCCGCGGCGAGGACGTGATTCTCCAGCGCGACGCCGCCGGCGCCAGCAGCGTGCGCAACCGCCTGCCCGCCCGCGTCGCGGCGTTGCGCCCGGAAGGCGCGCTCGTCCGCGTGGAACTCGACGCCGGATTTCCGCTGTTCGCGCTGGTCACGCGCCCGGCCTGCGCCGAACTCGCGCTGCGCGAGGGCGATCCCGTCACCGCGCTCATCAAAACACCCGCCATCCATCTTGTGCCGCGCTGAAACTCCTGTTAAACAGATTCAGTGCGCGTTTTATTTTTTGCCCAGCTCAAGGATGCCACCGGCTGCGACGCCGTGGAACTCGTTCCGCCGCCGCCGGACGCGGAGCGGCTCTGGACGGAATTGCTGAAACAATTCCCGGCGCTGGCTGCGCACCGCGCCAGCGTCCGGCTGGCACGCAACTGGGAATACGCCGCGCCGGACGTGCGGTTCGCAAACACTGACGAGGTCGCCTTGCTTCCGCCGGTGTCGGGCGGTTAAATGTTTGCCTCATGGAAATTGAAGTTCAACTGACCGGCTCGCCCATCGCGGAGAAAATTTCCCCGCCGCGGCTGGCCGCGCGCGGCGCGTGGCTGGAATTTCGCGGCGCCGTCCGTGACGAGGAAAACGGCGAAAAAATTTCCGGGCTGGAATACGAAGCCTACCCGGAAATGGCCGTGCGCGAAATCCGGCGGCTGCTCGAATCACTTGCGGTCAAGCATGATTGTTTGGCGGCAACGGTGATTCATCGCGTCGGAATTATTCCCGTTGGCGAGGTGGCAATTTACGTCGGCATTGCGTCGCAGCATCGCGGCGAAGCCATCGCGCTGCTCGCCGAATTCATGAACCAGCTCAAGCAGGGCGTGCCGATCTGGAAACGGCGGACGATTTCCGGCGGAGCGCGGCTGACTCAACCGCAGCGCGTTGGAAATGTCGGACACGCTGCGGCTGGGACAGCCGCGCTCCGTTCGCTCGACGAAGCGATTTTAGAAATCCAATCGCGCTGCCAGCCGCTGCCCGCCGTGCGCGCGCCGCTGACGGAGGCGTTTGGCCGCGTCCTGCGCGAAACGGTTTGCGCGCCGGAAGATTTGCCACCGTTCGACCGCTCCACGCGCGACGGCTACGCCATTTTGCAAAATGACGAATCGGAAGTTTTCTCCGTCGTGGACACGCTTCGCGCCGCCGACTGGAAACCGCGCCAGCTCAAGCCCGGCGAAACCGTGCGCGTGGCGACCGGCGCATCGCTGCCGTGCAAGAGCCTGTGCGTTGCGATGCAGGAAAATGTCGAGCGCACCGGCGACCGGATCCGCATCCTGCGCCGCGAAACGGCGGGCAATGTCAGTTTCCGCGGCGAAGATTTGCGCGCGGGCGAACCGCTGCTGCCGGCGGGAACAAAATTGAACGCCGGCGCGCTGGCGATTCTGGCGGCGGCGGGCCGCGTCAATCCGCCCGTCAGCCCGCGACTGCGCATCCTCCATTTCACGACCGGCGGCGAAATCGTGCCGCCGGATCAGACGCCGCAGCCGGGCCAGATTCGCGACAGCAATTCCATTTTAATCCGAACCCTGCTGCAACGCTTCCCGTGCGATCTTCACCAGGCGCACTTGCCGGAGAATTTTGAAAAGGTAAAATCAGAAATCGGAAAGCGGAAAGCGGAAATTGAAAACGCCGACGTGATTTTGTTTTCCGGCGGCGCGAGCGTAGGCGAAAAAGATTCCACCCGAGCGTTGCTGGAATGGCTCGGCTTTGAAATCGTTTTCAGCCAGGTCAGCATCCGGCCGGGCCGGCCTTTGATTTTTGGTGTGGCAGGCGGGGCGGGCGTCCCCACGAGCCGTGTTGCCTTCGGGCTGCCGGGCAATCCGCTCGCGCACTTTGTCTGTTTCCATTTTGCCATCGCCGCCGCGCTGGCGCGTCTGACCGGCGGCGAACCGCCGGGATTTTTGCGCGGGCGGCTCGCCGGGAAGCTGGATGACAAGCCCTGCCCGCGCGAAACACTCTGGCCGGCAAAATTGGAAATCGGCCCGGATGCGACCGCGCGATTGCATCCGCTGGCGTGGACGAATTCCGGCAACGTGGCCTGCCTCGCTTCGGCGAACGCGCTGATCCGCGTGCCGGCGAATCGCGGTTCGATTGAAGCCGATGCGGAGGTGGATTTTTTGCCGCTTAAAAATTCGTAGCAGCGGACGTGAGTCCGCTCTAATCTGTTAAAAAATGAGCCGACTCGCGTCGGTTGCCACTGATGAACAAAACATTTTCACATCTCGACACCGCGGGCGGGGCGCGCATGGTCAATGTCGGCCACAAGCCGGTGCAACGGCGGCGGGCCGTGGCGGCGGGAAAATTGGCTTGCGCTCCGGCCACGATCCTCGCGCTCAAAAAAAATGCGCTGCCGAAGGGCGACGTGCTGACGGTCGCACAAATCGCCGGCATCCAGGCCGCCAAGCGGACGGCGGAATTGATTCCGCTCTGCCATCCGCTGCCGTTGAATCACGTTGAAATCAGATTCCGCGTCCGCGCTGCGGCTGTTGAAATTGTCTGCACCGCCGAAACCAGCGCGCAGACCGGCGTGGAGATGGAGGCGCTGACGGGCGTGGCCGTGGCCGCGCTGGCGCTTTACGACATGTGCAAGGCGGTGGACAAAAAAATGCGGATCGGGGGCATTCGCGTTCTGGAAAAGACGAAAATATGAAAATAGGCCGGATCACCATCAGCGACCGCGCGTCGGCGGGCATCTACGCCGACCGCAGCGGGCCGGAAATTGAAAATGTCCTCCGCGAGTTTCTTGGCGGCGACGTGAAATTCGAGCCGCTCATCGTGCCGGACGAGGTGGAGCAGATTTCGGCGGCGCTGATAGAATTTGCCGACGACCTGAAATGCGATATGGTTGTCACGACGGGAGGCACTGGAATTTCCGCGCGCGACGTGACGCCGGAGGCGACGCGCGCGGTGCTGGAAAAGGAGCTGCCCGGTTTCGGCGAAATCATGCGCGCGCAGTCGTTCACGAAGGTGCGCACGGCGATTTTGTCGCGCGCCGTGGCCGGGACGCGCGGGGCGTGTCTGATTGTGAATCTGCCCGGCAAACCGTCGGCGGTGCGCGAATGCCTGGAGATTCTGGCGCCGGCCATCCGCGAGGGGCTGGCGCATTTGCGCGGCGAAGACCCTCACGCGAAGACGCCATGACGCACGGTTTTTGAAAATGATTTTTTGCGGCTTTGTGCGAGACAAAAACAACATGGACCCGTTCGGACGAAAAATTGACTACCTGCGCATCTCGGTCACCGACCGGTGCAACGAGCGCTGTCTCTACTGCATGCCGGAAGGTTACAAGGGCTGGGAGCGCCAGCCGGATCATCTGACGGCGCAGGAAATCATCCGCCTCGTGCGCGTGGCGGCAGGGCTGGGCTTCCGCAAATTCCGGCTGACCGGCGGCGAACCGCTCGTGCGCGGCGACGTGCCGGAAATCGTCCACGCCGCGGCCCGGATTCCCGGCGTCGAATGCGTCAGCCTTTCCACCAACGGCATGAAACTGGCCGCGCTCGCCAAACCCCTGCGCACCGCCGGCCTGCGCACGGTGAATGTGAGCCTCGACGCGCTGGACCCGGCGATTTACCACCGCATCACCGGCGGCGACGTGGCGCGCGTGCTGGCCGGCATCCACGCGGCGGTGGACATCGGTTTTGAACATGTGAAATTGAACTGTGTGCTCATGCGCGGCGTGAACGAGACGGAAATCTGGCCGCTGGTTTTGTTCGCCGCCGAACACGGCCTGCCGCTGCGGCTCATTGAATTGATGCCGCTGACGACGACGGAGGTTTTGACGGAGAAAAATTTCCTGCCCTGCGGCGAGGCGATGCGGTTGCTGGCGCAAAAGGACGAACTGGTTCCGCAGCCGGAGCGCCGGCTCGGCCACGGGCCGGCACAGTATTATCTGCTGAAACAAACCGGCGCGCTCGTCGGCTTCATCGGCGCGCTGACGAACCAGCACTTCTGCGACAAGTGCAACAAGATGCGGCTCACCGCCGACGGCAAGGTGCGTCCCTGCCTGGGCAATCACACCGAGGTGGATTTGCGCGCCGCGCTGCGGCACGGCGCGGACGACGGCGCATTGAAGGCATTGCTGGAAACCGCGTTGAAATTGAAGCCGCTGGAACACCAGTTTCGCGAAAACTACACGCCCTGCCGTCCGATGACCGCCATCGGCGGATGACGGGTAACATCTCCAACCGGAGATTGGGCGGTTTGCGCCGGCGGACGGGGCCTGTTGAAGTTTTCTGGATTAAAAAACATCTCTCCTGATTTTTGTTCAGGAGAGATGCCTGGCCGGGCCGGCCTTATTTCGTGGCTGCAGTCTGCTTGCTGAGCATCGCCGCCCTTTTCTGCGCGGCTATGGCATCGTGCTTGGACTGCTTCTGGTGGGTTTTCTTCTGAATGGCTTTCGGGGATCTATCGCCCATATGTTTCGTCTTTCTCTTTTATGGTTAAGTTGCGTGCGAAAAAAACCTTTTCCGCAGGCAATGCGATCATGCTCCTAATGGCATCGAATGCAAATAAAAAACAGGCATTGGTGCGAACGCATCCCGCCGCTCCCCCAGCAATGCCGGCACCCGCGACGGCGAAGCGATTTTTTCCGCAGTCCCATCCACCGCCGGAACAGGAGATTTCCCGGTCGGTTTTTGATTTTATTCCTCGTAACAGGAGCGCGGCGGCCGGCAGTCGGTCTTGTGGACGGGCCGGTCGTCCACGCCAACGACAGTCTGGGTGCGGTTGCACCAGAAATTGCACGGCATGGTCCGCCCATCGTCCTTGTCCGCGAAGGCTTCCTCCTGCGTGGCGCCAATAAACATGGATTTGGTCCGCAGATGCTTGCAAAGTTTCGGGTTCATGGCGTCAGGCTTTCAGTTTGAGGAGCGCACGCCGGATGAGAGCGTGCGCCATCGGCACTTTGTAACCGTTGTGTTCCAGCGGCGTCGCGCCGGCCAGGATCATGTCCGCCGCCCGCGACGCGGTGGCGTCGTCCAAGGTTTTTCCGGCCAGAAAATCATTGGCGGCCTGGACCTGGTGCGGCACGGGCGAAATGCCGCCCAGCGCGACGCGCGGTGATTTTAATTTCCCATCCGCAACTTCCGCCGCCGCCGCGCAACTGACCAGCGCCCAGTCGAAGGCGTGCTTGTCGCTCGCCTGCAAATACGCGCTGCGGCTGCGCGCCAGCGGGATTTCCACGCGCAAAATCAGGTCGCCGGGGTTGAGCGAATTGTGCGCGACGGTTGTCTTCCAAGCCGTCTGGTAAAGTTCGGCCATGCTCATGCGCGTCTCCCTGCCGTCGCGCAGCACGGCGGCGGTGGCGTCGAGCGCGGTAAAAATCACGGCCAGGCTGGAAACGACCGGGCTGATGCAGTCGTTGCCGGTGAAGAGGCTGTGGTAGCGGTTCTCGCCGTTGCGCGCGTAGCAGAGATCGCCATTTTTCTTGAGGCAGACCGTGTCGCGATGGCGGAAATACCAGCAGCGCGAGTGCTGCGCGAGGTTGCCGCCAACGGTGGCGACGTTGCGGATCTGCTGCGAGGCGATTTCGGACGCGGCCTCGTGCAGGCCCGGAAAAGCTGCCTTGACTTCCGGGCTGTTCTCGATCTGTCCGACGGTGACGAGCGCGCCGAGGGTCCAGTGTTTCGCGCCGGGTTCAATTTTGTTCAGGCCGGGCAGCGACTTGATGTTGACGAGGATGTCCGGGCCGGGAACGAGATAGTCCTTCAGCAGGCCGAGCAGGTCGTTGCCGCCGGCGAGGTAGGCGCCGTGGCCGGCGACCAGTTCGCAGGCGCTGTCGGTGGAGAGCGCGGTGGCGTATTCAAAGGCTTTCATGATTTTGCAACGGGAGGAACCTTGCCGAGCGCGGCCAGGATTTTGGCCGGCGTGATGGGCAGGCTGCCGACGCGCGCGCCGATGGCGTTGGCGACGGCATTGCCGATGGCGGCGGCGGTCGGGACGGTGGCCGGTTCGCCGATGCCGATGACGCCGCGCTCCGGCATATTGATCAAAACGATTTCAATCTCCGGCACGTCGGCGATGCCGGCCAGCTTGTAGGTTTCGAAATTCGGGTTCAGCACCACGCCGGACAAATCGTCCATGACGCGCTCCTCGTAAAGCGCGTAGCCCATGCCCATGATGACGCCGCCGTTGATCTGGCTCTCGGTGGTCAGCTTGTCCACGATAAGCCCGCAATCGTGGACGGCGACGACCTTTTTCACCGTGACCAAACCTGTCTCCGTGTCCACGTCCACCTCGGCGAACTGCACGCCGTAGGCCGGGCTGGATGAAAGCCCCTGCTGCCACTGGCCGTGAACGACCAGCGGGGTGACACCGAGTTTTTTGCACGCGGCAAACCAGTTGTCCCCGCGCGCGTCGGCAAGGCCGCTCTGCGTCTGCAACTGCTGCAACGCATTGGCGCAAATGTCATAAACCGTCGGCGAAATCGAGGCGCAGGTGGTGCTGCCGCCGCTGGTCGGGCCGGGCGGATAATTCGTGTCGCCGGTCTTCACCGTGATTTGCTCCGGCTTGAGGCCGAGCATTTCCGCGGCGACGACGGCGATGACCGTTTTTGTGCCGGTGCCGATGTCCTGCACGCCGAGGCGGAACTCGACGCTGCCGTCGGGATTGATTTGCGCCTCGCCCTGTGTCCGGCGGCTGGCCCCGCCGGCCGGCCATGCCGCGCCCGCGCAACCGATGCCGGTTTTCACCGGGCCGGGCGAACTGCCGGGCTTCTGGTATTTTTCCTTCCAGCCGAATTTTTCCGCGCCCAGCTTGTATTCGCGCTGGCGGATTTCGTTGGAATCGTTCTTCAACCGGAACTCCAGCGGGTCAATGCCGAGCTTCACCGCGAGGTCGTCCATGGCGGACTCCATGCCGAACGACGCGGGCGGATGGTCCGGCGCGCGAAAGGCGCAGGACGGGCCGGCGTTGACCAGGACAGTGGACTGGTTGACGCGAGTGTTCGGAATCCGGTAAATGTAGGGTGCGGGAATGTTCGCGCCGCCGTTGATGCCCGGCGTGCCGTAGGCATTCATTTCAAAGGCGTGCAACGTGCCGTCGGCCAGCGCGCCGATTTTGATCTTTTGAAAACTGGACGGCCGGTTGCCGACCGCCAGCGAATTGTCGAACCGCGTGAGCATCAGACGGACCGGCGCCTTGGCCTCGCGCGACAATCGCGCCGCCAGCACGCCCTCGATACCGGCGGCCTGTTTCGCGCCGAAGCCGCCGCCCATGAACTCGGTGATGACGCGCACCTGGCTGTGATCCAGTTTCAGCGCGCCGGCCATGCCGTCGCGCACGGCGGAAATGCCCTGCGTGGAGGCCCACGCCGTCACGCCGTCGTCCGTCCAGGAAACGGTGTTCCCGTGCGTCTCCATCGGATGATGAATCTGAACCGCCGTCGAATAAGAACCCTCGATCACGGCAGCGCATTCGGTGAACGCCTGGTCCACGGTCCCCTGCTCGCGCGAGCGCCCGGGAGAGACGTTGGGCCGGCCGTCCCAGACCTGCGGCGCATTTTCCTTCCGCGCGTCGTCCTCGTTGACGACAAAATCATTGCGCGGCTCGGCCTGCACCTCGATGGCGCGCAACGCGTCGAGGCACGCCTGCTTGCTCGTGCCGGCGACGGCGGCAATTTCCTCGCCGTAAAAGCGGATGGTCTGCGGAAAATCCTTCACGGTGATGGCGGCCTTGATGCCGGGAACCTGCCGGGCTTTGTCGAGATTGACCGACAGAATTTTTGCCGCCGGCCATTTCGAGCGGAGGATCATGCCGTAAAGCCAGCCGTCGGCCTGAATGTCCGACGCGTAATGCGCCTGGCCCGTCAGCTTGGCCGGCGCGTCAATGCGCGTCGTGTTCTTGCTGATGTATTTGGTTTCCGCCGGCCAGCTAGACATAATCAATGACCTCCGTTTTGCCCGCCGTTTCAACCCCCGCCGCCTTCAGCGCCGCCTGCAAAATTCGCGGGTGCGTGCCGCAGCGGCAGGTGTTGCCGGCGCAGGCGTGTTTCACGTCGTCGGCGTTCGGGTGCGGATTTTTCTTCAGCAGCGCCGTCACGCTCATCACAAAACCCGGCGTGCAGTAGCCGCACATCAGCGCGTCCGCGTCGAGAAACGCCTGCTGCACCGGCGAAAGCTTGTTGCCCGTTGCCAGGCCCTCGATCGTCGTGATCTCGGCGTCCTGCGCCTCGATGGCGAGCTTCTGGCAGGAATAAATGGGCAGGCCGTCGAGCAGCACCGTGCAGGCGCCGCAGGTGGCGCGGTCGCAACCCTCCTTCGCGCCGGTGTGGGCGGCGTAATTCCGCAGCGCGTCGAGCAGCGTCACACGCGGCTCCAGCATCAGCTTGAGCTTCTGGCCGTTGACGGTCAGCGTCACCGGCACCGCACCGGGACCGGCGGTTTTTTCCGCGTTGGCCTTTTCAAGTTCCGCCGCGACGGACTGCACCTGGGCGGTGGCCGCCGTCGCCGCGACCGTGCCCAGACTTTTAAGAAACGTGCGCCGCGAATGCGCGCCAAATTTTTCAGGCTCCGTGTTTTTCATGCGCTCAAGTAAAATTGTGCAGCCGCTTGTAATCGTCCGGCGTGTCCATGTCAAGCGAGAGTCCGGCGTCGGCCACGGAACATTGGACGCGCGGCAGCGCAATTTGTTTCAAAAAATCGTTCAGCGTCGCCGCCGGCGTGCATTTCAGTTCCGCAAACGCCGCGCGCGGCAGGATCACCGGATGCCGCGTGTGCCCGTCAAATTCCGGCTGGCAGATGGCGCCGGCGTTCTGCTCGGAAAAGTCCAGCAACCGCCGCAAGGTGTCCGAATTCAAATGCGGCTGGTCACCGAGCGTGACAGCCCAGCTTGCGATTTCCGGCCGCCAGCCGGGCCAGTTTGCCGCGCAAACGACCGAGCTGAACATCCCGCGCTCCGGCTGCGGATTTTCAATGCGGTTCTCCGCCGGGAAATCCAGCCGGGCCAGTTCCGCAAACAGCGCCGCGTCGTCGGGCCGGTGAACGACGGCCATCTGCCGCGCGCCGAGTTCGCGCCATTGCCGGAGGATGGCGCCGATGACGGTGGTGTCGCGCCACGGCAGCAGCAATTTGGGCCGGCCCATCCGCGACGACGCGCCCGCGCCGAGTATGACGACGCCGAGCGCTGGCGCAGTTTTTGGTTTTGAGTTTTGAGTTTTGAGTTGAGGCATGACGGAACTGAAAAAAAACTCAAAACTTAAAACTTGTTGCATTCCGCCCGTTTCTGGATGAACTGCGCCAACGCGCTCACGGCGATTTCATGCGTGCTGACCGCCCCGATTTCCACGCCGACGGGACAGGCGAGCCGGTCGAACTGTTCCGCCGTCGCGAGTTTCTGCTTCAGAAACTGCTCGCGCATGATGCGCGCCTTGCGGCGGCTGCCGATCATGCCCAGAAAAATGAACGGATGATGAATCCAGTCCGACAACACCAGCGCGTCGTGCTGGTGGCCGCGCGTGACGATAAGACCGAACGCCGGCGATTCCGGCAGCGGCACTTTCAAAAGCTCGTGCCAGCCGCCGACCTGCAGCCGGACATCGGGCGGGAAAAAATCATGGTTCGCCAGCTCCGGCCGGTCGTCGAAAACCGTCACGGCAAAATCCAGTTGCAGCGCGAGCGGCGCGACGGCCTGCGCGATGTGGCCGGAACCGGCGATCCACAGCGCCGCCGGCGGTGAAACCGTTTCCTGATAAAGCCAGTCGCCGTCAATCTCGTCGTGTTCCACGACGGCGATGGAAAAATCCTTTTTCACGCCCCAGCGGACCGGCTGGGTGACGGCGGAAAGTTTGCGCCAGAGTTCGGCCGCCTCCGCCGCGCGCGGCAGGATCAGGCCGCTCACACTGCCGCCGCAAATCAAGCCGTCGTCCCAGCCGAAATTGTGGTCGAGAACAATGTCGAACGTGGCGGCCTGGCCGGACTTCATCGCCTTCTTCGCGCGGGAATGGACCTCGGCTTCGAGGCAGCCGCCGCCGAGCGTGCCGGCGATTTTGCCGTCGGAAAAAAACAGCGCCTTGGCGCCGATGCGCTGCGGGCTGGAGCCTTTGGTGCCGGAAATCAGCGCGAGCGCGAACGGCCGGTTTTCGGCCAGCGCGGCGGCGAGCTGCTCGTAGAAGCGCGTCATAAATTTGCCACGGACGAATTTAGACGATTCGGCGCAAATGGCAACGAAACCATTCCGGCGGGGCGGTTCTTCAATTCAATTTTCTCCACCACAGATTCCACCGCATGACAACGGTCAATGGGCCGGTTTCAAATCCACTTCCGGCCAGCCGTCCGTCCTCCAACGCAGCGGCATGACGGCCAGCGAAGATGCCCCTCGGCGCTGGCCAAACCCGCCGGCGTCGGCGCCGGCTTCGTAGTGGCAACTGAACCAGTTGGTCCCGTTGTCCACGATGATGCCCGCGTGTCCGGGGCCGATATACGGCGGTGTTGAATCCAAGAACAACGTGCCGCCGCCGTAAAGCAGGTCCCTCCCCTGCCGGTCAAAATACGGGCCGGTGACTTTTTTGCTGCGTCCGACGTGGATGCTGTAAGTGCTGTTGGTTCCCCGGCAGCACATGCCCCAGTTCACGAAGAGATAATAATAGCCGTTGTGCTGGTAAAGATAGGACGCCTCGATGGAATCATAATGCGCCAGCGAATAAATCGGCGAATCCGGCGCGATGCGTTTCCCGGTCTGCGGGTCGAGCTGGATCATTTTGATGCCGCTCCAGAACGAACCAAAGGTCAGCCACAGGCTGCCGTTTTTGTCGTGGAATATCGCCGGGTCAATCGCATTGAAATCATCCGTGGCGGTCGAGGCGAAAACCATTCCCTGGTCGGTCCAGCCATAGGCGGGATCGTCCGGGTCGAGGGTCGGCGACGTGGCCAGCCCGATGCCGGAGACGCATTTGCCAAAACTCGAAGCCGCGTAATAGAGCAGATAGCGCCCTTTCACATAAGTCACGTCCGGCGCCCAATAATTCATGCCGCGATTGGCCGGCACGGCTGCGGCCACCCACGGCGGCGCGTTGCTGGTGAACACGCTGGGGCCATGCTCCCAGTTCGCCAAGTCCTTGGAATGCCACGACGGCACGCCGCGACCGGTGGTGAAAACCCAGAACTCATCCTTGCACTTGATGATCGTGGAGGGGTCATGCACAAACGCGTTGCGGACATACGGCGCGACGGCCGCCGCCGTCACCGAACCGTTCAAGCCGCCGGAGGCCGCCGCCGGCATTTTGGACGAATTCTTGAATTGCGAGCACGACACCAGCGACATGGCAACCGCGACAACGGCCAGAAGTTGAAAACCTGTTTTTTTCATTTGTCCGGATTCAATGAGTCTCGCTGGTTTTCCGGAGAACGAGCGAAATGTCGTCCAGCCAGAGCGTTCCCGTGTCCGCCAGCGCGATCACGATCCGGTATTTGGAAACCGGCTGGCGGATGTGCAGCGCGACGGTGTAATGCGCCCGGTTGGTTCCGCCCACTTCGGGTAATGTCGTCCGCGCGGCGACTTTTTCCCCGTTCGGACTTTCCAGCGAGACCGTCAGCGCAAACGTCTTGCGCGTGTCGGTGCGCGCGTTGAATGAAAGGTCATACCACTGGCCGGCCTCCAATTTCGTCTTCACCCTGCCGGCGCAGACCATGCCAAACCGCAGGCCGGCCTGCCTGACGATGAGCCGCAGTGAATTGGTGTCCTGCGTGTCCGGCAGCGGCGGAGCCGGGTCCGGCACAAGCTCCACCACCGCGCCGCCCTCGGCCATCGCCTTCCAGGCGGCCGGATTGTCGGGCGTCGCTCCCGTGGAATCGCCCGCCAAAACCGAAGCCGCCAGCAGCAGCGAGGCGGCAACGAAAAAACGGATTGGGTCGAATTTGAATCGCGGAGTTTTCATGTGTTGGGAATCCACTTTCCGATGCTTCAACCGGGTTGCGCAAGTTTGAAATGTCATGGCGCGTCAATCACCCAGCGCTGCGCGTCGTCGCCGGTGAATGGCTGGAGCGCGACGCCGTTGCCGGGCTTGCTCTTGAACGCCGCCGTGAGCGCCAGCTTGTCAATCTTGGAGGCGATGCGATGGCTGCCGTCGGCAAGCTGGTCAATTTTCCAGAGCTGGTTGTCCGCACCGGTGAACGGCGCAATGTCCACCGCCGCGCCCGCCGCCTCCAGGCAATTCGTGTCGGAGGCGCTGTTGATTTCGTAGAAACCATGACCGGCGGGCGTGATTGTCCATTTTTGATAATCGCGAGCCAGATACCGCTCGGTTTTGACGACGTTGGTCGAAGATTGCAGAACCATGCCGGTCCGCTGCGAGCGGATTTGATACGTTCCGTCGCGGACATTTTCCCCGGGCAGCGGCCAGCCGTCCAGCGTCCATAGCAGCGGACGGATGTCCAGAATGGAGCGCCCGTTGCGGCCCAGCACCGCCTCGTAATGGCAGCTGAATTTCTCCACGCCGTCATCCACCAGCAATCCAAAATGCCCCGGGCCAATGTCCACGCCCCCGGACGCGAGGAAAAGCGTGCCGCCGCCGTCCGTCATGTTTTCGCCATACCGATCCAGATACGGCCCGGTGATTTTTTTCGAGCGCCCCACACGGATGTTGTAGGAGCTGTTCGCGCCCTGGCAGCAGCTCCCGTGATTTACGAACAGGTAATAATATCCGCCGTGGAAAATGATGTCCGACGCCTCGCTGTGGCTGGCGATGATCCAGACCCTGGATTTGGGTTTGATGCGCAGACCGGTTTTGGGATTCAGCCGGACCAGCTCGATGTTGCCGTGATAAGAGCCGTAGCAAAGCCAGAGCGTTTTATCCGGTGCGAGGCAGACGCCGGGATCAATCGCATTGAGATCTTCCCCCTCGACGGAATGGACCACCATCCCGCGATCCGTCCATTTGTAACCGGGATCGTTCGTGTTCAGCGTCGGGCTGGTCATCAGGCCGACCGCCGAGACAAATGATCCCCAGGCCGAGACGGCGTAATACAGATAGTATCCATCCTTGAGCTTGATGATGTCCGGCGCCCACACGCCGGAGCCGTCATTTTTCGGCACAAACGATTTCACGGAATCAGGAATCCGGTCGAACGCACGCCCGCCGCGCTGCCAGTCGAACCCGTTGCTCGACACCAAAAACGACGCGCCGCGCCCGGTGCCGAAGACGTAATAATTCCCGTCGCACTGGATAACCGTGGACGGGTCGTGGATGCCGATCGCGCCATCCAGCGCCCAAACCGGAACGCCGGCCAAAGTGAACATCGGGAACAGCAGCAGCAATTTCAGGGCGGTTTTCATTGTTGGATAATTCGGGCCGGATCATCCGCCTTTTGAGCGGAAAAATCAAACAACAGCCGCAGAAATTTTGACACGGCTTGAGGATGACAGCACAACCGCCCCGGCCAAAGTGGGATATTCAAGTGACTTGTGTAACCTTGAAGGGGAATTCGGCAGCGTTTTTTCGTGTAACACGCGTGAAGATTTCCTCACCGACCCTCGTCGTCTTGTTGCTCCTGCCATTGGTAACCTGCCGATTGAAAACGCGCTCCTGCTGCCTTTGATGTTGCCAGAATGCCGTCAAATTCAAGACCCGCCAAGCGTGAACAAAATTCCAGAATTTGGCAACGCCCGGTCTTTTGATGCGGGGTCTTTTATTGATTCTGCGCGGGTGAGTTGTTGGGCGTTGATTGTTTTGTCTGGTCCGGCCCGTTGGCAATCGCGACCGCGTTTGAAGTGCCTCTGACGATCGCCTGGGCAATTGCCGGCCATCTCCAGGAAACCGGATTCGAGCGCCGGTTAAGCAGTCCAAAGTCACTGTTGCCATTGTCCCACCAGATGGCCGGCATCCCTCTCAATCTTGCTTGCTCGGCATAGTATTCCGCATGTGCAACCCTGGATTCCAAGTCAACGTGGCTGGTGGAGCCCCATTCGCCAATGACCCCGGCACCGGCGCCTTTCGCGGTGATATCCTTTGCTTCCCGGTCGAGTTCCCTCCGCACGGCCGCCTTGTCGGCATCGGTCCCCCAATTTGTTTGACCGCCATAGGCCAGTCCACCGGGGTAATAAGTGTGGATTGAGACGAGGATCCTGGGATCGTTGTTTGGAACCACCAAGTCATTTATGGCCTCATCAGACGGAGTTGCCGCATGGGTGGCGCACATGATAAACCTCCTGGCGTTGTTTCCGCCGGTGGCCCTGATGGCATTGACGGCTGCCAGATGATATGAATTAAGAATGGCGCGGGCCTCGGGAGTTCCGCCATTCCATTCATTCACCGGCTGCCGGGGTTCGTTTAATGTTTCAAAAATCAAATAATCGCCACAATCCTTGAACCGATCGGCAATCTGCGTCCAAACGATTGCGGCCTCGTTTGTTCCCTGGGCCTGGCCCTCAGCAGTCAACTTGACCCATCCATCATGGTGCGTGTTGACGATGGCATACATGCCGTCCTTGAGGACGTAGTTGACGATGGTCTCGACCCGATCAAGCCATGCCCTGTCAATCTTGTAGTCCGGAGCGGGGCCGACATGATGGCTCCAAGTCACGGGGATTCTTACTGTCTTGAATCCCATCGTTTTCACCGCATCAATCATTTCCGGGGTGGTCACCGGATTTCCCCAACCGGTTTCGCCCGGGCTGGCATCCAGGGTGTTGCCCAAATTCCAGCCGGCGTCCATGTCACAGACAAACTGTTTCGCGGTAATATCACGCATGACGCCCGGCGTGCCTTGCGCAAGCAGGTGGCAACTGCCAAGCAGGATGATGCCAAGTAAAATGAATACGATGCAGTGAGGTTTCATCTTGATGTGTTATTTGTGTCTCCGGCGGAAAAAGACCAGCGAGACGGCACCCATACCCATCATCCCCCAGGCTGACGGTTCGGGTGCCGGCTCAATGGCCAGCCCGGACGGCATTCCGTAGCCCAGCCCGGAGGCAAAAATGCTTTCACCTCCGCTTTCGGTGAATTCATAGATTTTTCCGCTGTCAAACTCGCCATCGCCGTTGTCCGACACAAACAGGTCGCCCGCATTGTCAAAGACCAGGCCGTAGGGATGAATCAAACCGGTGGCAAAGATGCTTTGAACTCCGGCCGGCGTGTATTCATAAATGTCGCCGGTTCCAAAACCCGCCACAAACAAATTGCCCGCGCTGTCAAAAGCCAGATCTTGGGCACCGCCCAATCCGGTGGCAAAGGTGCTTCGGTCCCCATTGGGTTGGATTTTGATGATGTTCGCGCCATACGAATCCGCCACAAACAAATCACCCGCGCTGTCAAAGGCGATCCCATAGGGGTCTGACAGCCCGGAGGCAAAAGTGGTTCGCGTTCCGTCCGGCGCGTATTCATAAATGTTGCCGCCTGCGTAATCCGACACGAACAAATTGTTGGCGCTGTTAAACGCCAGCGACACGGCCGCCTGGGAGGCAAATGTGCTTTTGTCTCCGCTTGGTGTGATTTCGGAAATGCCGCCGCCATCCATGCTCCCCACAAAGAGATTTCCCGCGCTGTCAAAGGCCAGCGCAACCGGCCCCCCCAGCGCGGATGCAAACGTGCTTTGCACCCCGGCCGGCGTGTATTCATAGACGTGGAAACTATACCAATCCGCCACAAACAAATTTTGCGCCTGCGCGCCGGACACCATCAACAAAACCACCCCGGCACAGGCAATTTTTTGAAGAAAATGACGCGCAATCATGGCGGCAATCTAATGAAACCACCGTGAAAATCCAAATGCTCTTTTGCGCACGGCAAGACCCGCCGGGCCGGCATCTTTATCAAACCCAACGCAACCATTTTCAACACCCCCGGTGTGGGGCGGTCGGCGTTGGCTCCAGCTCGGTGTCTCGGCATCTCTGCGTCAATCCACAGCAGATGCCACAGGCCAGAATTGAGTTTCTGTCGCAAATACGCAAAGGACACGGGATTGGCCAACCGGTAGGGCGAGCGTCCCCGCAAGCATCTGTGGCAGCCGACGTGAGTCGGATCTGATTTAATATTTGGATTGGCTGAACATCCAACTTCACAAATCAAGCCAAGAGGTTGAAAAAAAGAAGCGCTGGATCAAGACAGTCAAACCACAAATTCCAATTCCTGCCGGTGCGAAATCAGGCCGCGCTCGAAGGCCTGGCCGAGAAAGCGGCGGATGGATTCCCTGCCCCGCTCGCCGTAATCGAGCGTCCAGTGGTTGACATACATCCCGACGAATTTATCGGCAAGCTCGCTGCCCATGTCCCGGGCGAATTGCAGCGCGTGCTGCACCGCCTCGGCACGGTGATCCAAACTGAACTGAATGCTCGCGGTCAGAATGCCGGAGATTTCCCGGCGCGTCGCCGGATCAAATTTTTTGTGAATGACGTTCCCGCCCAGTGGCAGCGGCAGGCCGCCATTTTGCCCGCCCCACCAGATGCCCAGGTCTTCGCACACCACCAGACCTTCATTTTGATAGGTCAACTGGCCTTCGTGAATGATGAGGCCGACGTCGGCAATTCCACTTTTGATGGCGGCAAAAATCTGGTCGAACGGCACAACGATGTAGTTGAGTTCCCTGGCCGGTTTGCCGAGCCAGAGCTGCAATGCAAGAAAGGCGCTGGTCATCGTTCCGGGCACGGCGATTTTTCTTTTCAGGATTTCCGCGCGGGAGAATTTCTGCCGGGCCACGAGCATCGGTCCGTAGCCGTCGCCCATGCTTGCACCGCTGGGCAGGAGCGCGTATTTGTCGCTCACATAAGCGTAGGCGTGGATGCTGACGGCGGTGATATCGAGTTCGCCGCGCGTGGCGCGCTCGTTCAGCGTCTGAATGTCCTGCAAAACGTGCTGGAAGCGGAAGCCGTGCGTCGGAATCAATTCCTTCGCCAGCGCATAAAACATGAAGGCGTCATCGGGGTCGGGCGAATGGCCGAGCGTCAGCGTCGTTTTTTCCATCCGCAAAAATTAAACCACGCGACGCGCAGTGTCACGACGAGAAGCTTGATGAACGGCTCATAGGACATGATTGTTTCCAGTAACCCGACCCACCCGCACGCGCCACGACCAATCCATCCACAATTGACCGCCAACTTTCCTCGCCGCTTCAACCGCAGGCAAGTTGCGGACCGACTGATCGGGCGCGTGCATCGTGTTCCTCCTCCGGGCAAATGATTTGCCCACCTTCCCGGCGCGGCAAGCCGTGCCCGCCCCAAATTCCGAACACCCCTGCCCGCCGCCGTGTTCCAACCAATTCAACCAACACACCGCCAGTCTCATAGCACGGCGCGTGCCGGATGTGAATCACTCGAAATGCGATGAAAATCCAAGCAATCCTCATCGGCAGCGGGCACGACAGCTGTCGCTATTTTTCCATCATGACAAAAAACACGCCTGCCATCGAAAAATTCGCGCTTCCCTTTGGGGAAATCCGCGATTAGCGTTGATGCATCCGGCCGGTGTGGCGAAATGGCAGACGCACAGGACTTAAAATTGCAAAAACAACACTTTCAGGCCATTACTTGCGACAGCTTGTGACTCATACAAAAGTATTGTATTTATTAGTTAATATCAGTTTTTGTCGCCTTTTCCAGCGTCATCATTTGGAGCGGGATTTCAACCCCAAAAGTAGCACAAAAAGTAGCACAGAGAGCTTTTGTAACCCGTTGAATATCAAAAACACACTCGCTGACTAAAGTCCCATGATTCTGCGCTACTACTATATTTGTTGGTGTTTCACGCCGTTTTAGTCCCATAAATTCCCCGTTCGCGTTCACGTGTTTGTCATCTGGCTTGCTGAATTGAAGGCCAAGCCAGTTGCCAATCACGAGAACGCTCACCCCATGCAAGCCTGCTCGTGTCGAATTTGCAATCAGCACCGCGCCCCATCCCCCGCTCGCGGATCTGTTTTCAAATCCGACACCACCAGGACAAATCTCGCGCGACCGGATGTGACGGGTTTTGCGTTCATCATGGCCGCGATTTTGGCCGACACGTTCGGTGAAGATTTTCAAGGTGCTCTATCAGTTGGTTGATTCCCCCCGGCGCACAGACTTTCGGGCTGACTGTCGCCGACTCGGTCACACCAAAAGACTGTGCGCCGCCCAAGGTGCCTGACTCCGGCGATTTCCGGCCTGCTTCACTTCGCTCCGTTGCGCGGTCAACAACGACTTGCACCCGCCGTTGATCCGCTTCACTGCCGCTCCGTTCCACAGCCGTAATTCACCGGAGACAGTCCCGGACATCACACGAGCCCGCACCCCCGCTTGTCGCACCGTAGCTGCGCGAAGGCGGATCAACCATTTCAGTTGCCGGGCCGGGGACACGGGCGTAGCATCGCCCAACACCCCCATTGGGAAAAGTGGATATGAAAGATTACGTTCTGAAAAACAAACCGGAACCGGCTTCAAATGATAAGTTCCTCACCGGCCTCGTCTTCGGCTTTGATGTCGGCACTGGCTCCATTGGCTACGCAGTGCGCAGGGGCGCGGACTTCAAAGATGTCGGCGTGCTGATTTGCGACAGCGAAGGCAGTGACTTAAGCAAACGCCGCGACTTGCGCCGTCAACGCCGCACGCTCCGCAGCAAAAAATTCCGGCGGCAATGGTTCGCCAAAGAATTGGCGAAGCTCGGTCTGCCGAAATCTCAAACGGCTCTGGACGATCCAATTTCACTCCGTCTCCGGGCACTCAATGGCGAAGCATTGAAACCGGAAGAACTTCACGCCGCGCTGACACATCTTTTCAAGCGGCGCGGTTACAGCGCAGTGCCGTGGGCGAAAGAAACGAAGGAAACCGTCAAACCGAAAACAGAAGATGATGACGGGGAGATTCTAAAACAGGCTCATGGTCTCAAAGCTGAAATGGATAAGCGCGGCTGCAAGCATCCGTGCCAGTATCTTGCCCAACGCCGGAAAGAAGTTGGTGAAAGTCCGACTGATTATTGGGGGCGAAAGCTTTATTGGCTGCGGGAATTGTTGGAAGCGGAATTTCGAGCCATCACCGAGGCGCAACAGAAATACTTTCCGCAACTGGCGGAGAAATCTGACTGGCTGCTCTACGGTGATTCGCAGCCGAAGAAGACAAAAGATGAAGAAACTTTCCATGTCTTTTTTAAGGCCACCGAGGCGCGCAGTCCTGGTGTTCTAGGTTTGCGCTGGCCGCGTTTTGACAATCGCGGTCCGGCACTGGATTCTTTGCAGCCGGTGGATGAGCAAGGCCGCACGCAGCATGTCGTCCGCAAAAACAAGGAAGCCTTTACTAAAGCGCAATGGGAACTGGCCTTAATGAATTTCCGGGTGATTGATCGCGCGAGCGGAAAATTAGTCGCACCAGACAGAAAAAGCTTGGTGCGTCTGCGGGAAATTTGGGAAAGCGGCAAACGCAAAAAGAAAAAGGAATCAGCCAGCGACACGGAGGAATCAGAAACGATAAAGATTTCTGAGCCAGTGTTGAAACGATGGGCAAAAGATTTTGTCGGCCAATACAAACTCGTTGACGGCCAGCAGCCATTAACACCTCAAACCGGGGCGGGACGCGCTCGCTATTCTTCGCCAACTTTGGAAAGAATCATTGCGGGCGAGCAGTTCAATCCTCCACAACCACTCTTGCGTCGAAAAAATGAAAGCCCGGAACAGGCCTTGAATCGTTACATGACGGACATCAAACATCCGCTAGTTCGTCACCGTCTGATACTGTTTCAAAGGTTGCTAAAGAAGTTAGTTTCACAATTCGGCGAGCCGGACACGATTGTCATGGAAGCCGTGCGAAGTCTCGCGCTTGGAAAAACCAAAAAGCGCGAGCTTATCCAGCGAATTCATAACAATCGCGAGGAACGGGATGGCATCCGCAAGGAATTGTCGAAGGACGGTTTTAGTTCTTCCAAGAATTCAATTCTCCGTTACCGATTGTTCAAGGAAGCAAAAGGACGTTGCCCGTTTTGTCTGTGTCCGTTCTGCCTGCAAGCAGTTTTGTTCAAGGAAGCCGAGATTGAACACATCGTGCCGCGCAGCCGGGTTGATTGTAATGAATTCTATAATCTCACCGTGGCGCACGCGGATTGTAACAAGAAAAAAGACAACCGGACACCGTGGGAGGCTTTCGGACAAACCCCCGATTGGGAGGCACTGCGGAGAAATGCCGAGGAATGTTTTGGCTTGGGCAGCATGAAATACAAGCTGTTCACCAACCCGGATGCACAGGATTTGGTCGAGGAAAAATCCGACCTGCAACACACCGCCTACATCGCGCGCGTCATCCGGCAGACATCTCTGATTCAACTCGGCTGGCTCGGTGAAGATGGTCGCGATCCGACAGGTTTGAAAGACCCGCAAAAAACCGCTTGGAAATTCCAAGTCACCAATGGGCATCTTACAAGCCGGCTGCGGAAGGCATGGGGGTTGAATCAGATATTGCATCCATTTCCATCAAAAGATGAATGGGGCGCCATGACACCCGATGAGCAAGAGAATAAAAAATCTGAATTGCAGGAGAAGAATCGCGGCGACCTCCGCCACCATGCACTCGATGCAATAGTCATTGCCTGCACTATGCCTTGGTTGGCGCACCGCACCGTGCGCGTTAAAGACCCGGAAACTGGCGAAGATGGTTGGTGGGATTTGGATGAAAGAACACAGCGCAGCGTTGCCCGTAATCCGATATGCCCAAACGAAGGCCAAATGTATGGCTTGGCAAAAGAGGAAATTGAAAAAGTCGTCGTGCGACATCACGTCGCCAAAGGCAACAAAAGGCAATTTTTTGATACAACGAGGTATGGCAAACGCGGGAAAGACCTCTTCATTGCCCGAAAAGTTCTGGCAAAGATGAATCCAAAGCAGTTGGCGAAAATTTATCCAGAATCCCAATCACTCTACCTGACAGAAGCCTGGAATCGCTTCACTGCGGAGAATCCTAATGTTGATCTTTTGTTAAAAGAGGAAAATCGTGGTAAAGAACAAGGCGCAAAAGTTGCACTGCCCGGCAAATTTATTTCCCGACTTTGTTTTTCCGAATACCAGCGTTGGGTGGAATCACAAAAAACATCAGCTCCGCTGGGTTTCCGGTGGCCGGAACGGGTGAAAATCCCATTCAAATCCGTAAGCGTGATTGCTGACGATGGTGACAGCGCCATGTTTGAAACCAAGCTCGGCAGCAAAACCTATGTGTCCCAGACAGAATTTAAGGAAGTGCGTGTTTTTCTTCCGCCCAACGGCAAAAAGTTCATCACGCAATTTGTGCGGCCTTGGGTGAGAAAGGGCATCGCCGAGCAATCCTCCATTCCAGAGGGATCAAAACATATCTGCACATTAACAAAAGGCGATATTCTGGTTATGAAGAATGCCGATTTAGAAAAGAAAATTGAAGCCGGGACACGCTGGATTTTGAAAAAGACATTCTCAAGCGGACGCGTCTCAATTCTGCCAAGCCACTTGTCACCCAACCGCGAGGTGCTTATTTCCCTTGGGTTTGATCCAATTAACTTTTTGCGGATTTCCATGAACGACCTTATGCGCGTTCTCGGCCATGAGCTACCACATCCTCCATCTGTTAAGCCACAATCTGAAAGTTCGGATTAAGCTGGATCAGCTTTATATCACGGACTTGGACAGTGGCGTGGATAAATCCGTGCCGCTGGCGGATGTGGCGGTCATCGTCTGCGCGGCGCGGGACACGGAGTTTTCGGCCAGCTCGCTCCGGCGCATGGCGGAATTGAATGTCCTGCTGCTGATCTGCAATGAGAAGTTTGAACCGTGCGCCATCACCCTGCCCTATTATCGCCCTACGAACACGGAATTGCTCCGCCGCCAGATTGAATGGACGCCGGAATGGAAAACGGCCATGTGGCGGCAAATCATCACCGCCAAAGTCCGCAACCAGGCCGCCAATCTCGCGCACTTGAAACGGGCGTATTCGGTTCTGACGGAAATTGCCAATCGTTGTGAGAAACCAAAACTTGTAGGAGACGACGTGAGGAGTCTCACTTCAAATCAGAGTCTCGTCACCTCGACTCCTACAATCAAACCATCGCTCGCCACCATCACCGCTTCCAAACGCGCCGCATTCCTTTCCGATTCGCCGGAGGCTTCTGAATCCCGCGCCGCACGGCATTACTGGAAACATTTGTTGCCCCGTTTAAGCGAATGTCAGGAGACGGACGAGAAACGCCGCATCCCCGGCACGCGTGAGGGCGTGAATGGGATGCTGGATTATGGATATGCTATTTTGCGGACAGCGGTGTTGCGCTCGCTGGCCGCTCACGGATTCATTGCGGCCATCGGCATCGCGCATACGGCAAAGGCCGGAAGTTTTGCACTGGCGGATGATGTGATGGAACCTTTGCGCCCGTGGATTGACCGGGAGTTGCGCCAGTTCGTGCAAGAGGGCAAAAGGCCGATGCAGGAATGGATGCGGCAAGCCGTGAGCGTTTTGCAATTGGAGGTTTCCATCAACCGGAATAAGATGCGGCTGCTGAACGCGATTGATGTTTATGTGCAAAGTTTTGCCGATGCCGCCATGTCGCGGATGCCTCTTGCGTTAAGAATCCCGATGCTGCCGTGAGTGACGAATCCAACAATTCGCCCGACGAGGAAGAATTGTTGCCGGATGAACGCCCGCGCCGTCCAAAATACGATGAGGCCGACACGGCTGCCAAAGCGTGGGAAAAATCTTCTCTTGCGATAAACAAACCGTTCCAACTTCAACCCTCAACCGCTGCCGATCCACCGGGCCGCCGTCGTTCTCGTGGCAGACAAGGACGCGACCCGCTATGCAGCAAATATCGTATGGCCTGGGTGCTTGTATTCTTTGACCTCCCGGTTGGCTCGACGGAAGAACGGCGCGACGCCAATAACTTCCGCAAAGATTTGATCAAGGATGGTTATTTCATGGTGCAGTTCAGCGTTTATGCCCGCCCCTGCGGAACGGCCGACCGCGTGGAAACCCAGGTGCGCCGGCTCAAATCTAAAATCCCCTCGCAAGGCGAAGTGCGCGGCCTGATGATTTCCGACGCGCAATGGGGACGAATGATCATCATGCGCAGCCGGCAAAAAGCCGATGCCGAGAAAATGCCGGCGCAGATGCAATTCTTCTGATTGAAAAAAAATATCCGGCACTCACTTTCGTGAATGCCGGATTATGACCTCGTTAAACCACAGTTACCTGTGGCCGCTAGGGTATCCCTTGCGGGATAGTGCTATTTCAGCTTGAGTTTCCCCAAGCCCAGCGTTGGTCAACATATTTGAGATGATGCCCCCCGTCCAAAGGATGCAAACGTCTCGCTCTTCTTCTACAACAACCGACTTCCGCCGTCAATCTAGTTTGGCATCCCTTGGACGGGGGGCAATCCCAAACCGAAAAACAAAAGCAGGGAGCGACGGCGGTAGTTTGGCATCCCTTGGACGGGGGGCAATCCCAAACCTCTATTGCCGCCATCACCTGCCCAACGGAAGTTTGGCATCCCTTGGACGGGGGGCAATCCCAAACCCTATATGAGAAGCACGCAATGCCAATACCAGTTTGGCATCCCTTGGACGGGGGGCAATCCCAAACTTTATGCCGAGGCAGGCCGCGCCGCGAATAGTTTGGCATCCCTTGGACGGGGGGCAATCCCAAACCATCAGCCGCTCCTCTTGTTTTTTCTGCCAAGTTTGGCATCCCTTGGACGGGGGGCAATCCCAAACTTCACGCCGGCGGTGGGCTGCACGAGCTTCAGTTTGGCATCCCTTGGACGGGGGGCAATCCCAAACCATTCCCAAGAGGCACGGTGACTTCCACGCAGTTTGGCATCCCTTGGACGGGGGGCAATCCCAAACGCAGACTCGCCATTGCCGAAGTGACGACCAAGTTTGGCATCCCTTGGACGGGGGGCAATCCCAAACTTAGCCTGCGACGGAGCGTGTGAAGACTCAAGTTTGGCATCCCTTGGACGGGGGGCAATCCCAAACTTCTTCCGGTTGCAGGCATTCCTTTCGGAGAGTTTGGCATCCCTTGGACGGGGGGCAATCCCAAACCGTCGGCCAGGCTTGTTCACGCCGGCCGTCAGTTTGGCATCCCTTGGACGGGGGGCAATCCCAAACGCGCCTACGCATCGGGACTCCATCCAGAAAAGTTTGGCATCCCTTGGACGGGGGGCAATCCCAAACCACGAGCAGTTTCGCTCGATGAACGCGACTAGTTTGGCATCCCTTGGACGGGGGGCAATCCCAAACGACAATCGACTGCGCCTGGCTCAACGCCTCAGTTTGGCATCCCTTGGACGGGGGGCAATCCCAAACATTCCCGAACCAACTGTAATCAGGTTAAATAGTTTGGCATCCCTTGGACGGGGGGCAATCCCAAACCCTCAGTGGGAGTTCAACTACTGCGAAAACAGTTTGGCATCCCTTGGACGGGGGGCAATCCCAAACCGTCGGCCAGGCTTGTTCACGCCGGCCGTCAGTTTGGCATCCCTTGGACGGGGGGCAATCCCAAACCGAGGCGGCGTTCCATTGCGCGGGTTGTGAAGTTTGGCATCCCTTGGACGGGGGGCAATCCCAAACACACCCACAGTTTCGCACATTGCCGGATTTAGTTTGGCATCCCTTGGACGGGGGGCAATCCCAAACGGCGACTTTGTGGGTGTCAGACCACCCCGCAGTTTGGCATCCCTTGGACGGGGGGCAATCCCAAACCGATTGCTTCACGCATCGCCAGCAGTTCCGAGTTTGGCATCCCTTGGACGGGGGGCAATCCCAAACATTGGGTTCCGTTCTGAATGTTAAAATGCAAGTTTGGCATCCCTTGGACGGGGGGCAATCCCAAACGAAAGCGGCGGGGCAAGTTGCTTCGTCCAACCATAACCATGTTTGCCACCTGTTTCAAACCAGCAACTTGCCCCGCCGCTTTCGTTTCAAATAAACCGCCACCAATGGAATTGAACTTTTAAAGAAAAAACTCGATTATTCCCGCCACGGATTCACGGTTTTGCAGCCGGGAAAATGTTTTTCATTCCGCGTGACAACGGCCAGCCCGCAACTCCGCGCTATCGCCCCAATCAATGAATCATCGTATGGGATCGGCTTGTTTTTGGCTTCCGCCATCATCCGCCCCCACTCCGCCGCAGCAGCCTCGTCAAACACATAGATCGCTTCGCGGTAGTCTTCCAATACAAAATCAAAGATACGTTCCAGCGCGAACCGCGCCTTGGTGTCGCCTCTCAACTCAATGCCACGGCGCATTTCGGCCAGCGTCAAAGTGGAAATGCCAATCTCGCCACGATGCGTGACAAACCATTCCTTGACCGGGTTGCCGGAACGGAAGTAATCGCTGACGGTGTTGGTATCCGCGAGGTATTTTAGAACCGGCATGGCGGGACGTTCTCCTTTTTCACCGGCTCAAATGTAAATCCTTCCGCCGCCAAGGCGTCCAGATGTTCCGTCAAATCCCGCGTGGCCTGGGCCACTTGCCGGACGCGACGACGTGCTTGCGGCGCGGGCTCGATCCACCAGCCGCCACCTTCTTTTTTCACAAGGTAACGCTGGCCATTCTGGACACCGCGAACGGTCAACCGGTTTTTGTCAGCTATGCAGATCATCGTCACATGGGAAATTTCCCACACTGGCTTTGTTAGTCAAGATTCTTTCATCCCCCGTCCGGTGTGCGGGTTGGAAATGTTTGATCCCATCCGGGCATGGCTCATCTTCAAGGCTTCCGCTTTTCGGAACCCGTTTGGTGGATGCGCCTTGAAATCCGATGCAGCAGGCCAGGCATTTTTCCTTGGACAGTTATTAGAGTATTAAACAAGGTTAAGCGGCAGGCCGGCGCGCTCCGCGCGCCCGGCCCGCCGCTTTCACCGTGGTTCTAGGCCACCATTTGGGCCTCTTTGATGACGAGCCGCTTGTCCCGTTCAGCCCAGCGCAGCACTTTGAGCGTGACTTGCTGGAACTCGGGCAACCGGGGAAACTCGACGACGTTGTCGCCGTCCAGCTTCACCTTCACGTCATTCAACTCCGGGTATATCTCGTATACCGCCAGCCCAGGTTGCAAGGCCAGTTCATGCCGGATGCAGATGACTTTACCTGTGCCATCCTTCCGGTTGAACGCCTTCGCCGTGCTGGACATGACGACGCCCCGAACGAACAGTCCGTTCAGCTTGTCGCCTTGAGCAGTTGACTTTGAATTTGTATCCATGGATTTAACACCTCCTTTCGGTTGATTATGATTTCCCCGCTGCCTTTATAGCGACCATCCAGCGCAGCGGACAAAACTAGATGATCGAAAATGTCCCGATATGGCACCCTAAACCGCACGGCGCGCGCCGTGCCATTACTGCGAATCACGCCCATGCACGCCCAGCGCCAGAACCGCTCATCCATCGTGTAGGAGGCCCGCTTGCGCGGTTCCTTGTGTGAAATGGTTTTGGGCTCAGGCGGCAGCGGTTTCAAAAAGCCTTTGGTGGTCTGAAAGACGCGCAGCCGTTTCCGCTTCAGCACCCAGGCCGGCAGTTCGTCAGGCTTCGTCACATATTTCAGCAGGTAGTGAAAATCCGTGGCGGTGATCCGCTGGACTTTCACCCACCCCCGGTCCCACATATCCGCCAGCAGTTCCTTGGGCAGGAACCGCCGCGTCAGGAAAATGGCGTGGTAATGCACCCAGCCGCTTTCGTGGAATTCAACCTTGATGCAATACGGCGCATCCATGACGTAGGTTTTGCCCTCATGCTCGACACCGTGCCGGAGCTGGAAAAAGATTTTGCGCAGCCAGTCGCGGCTGTCCTCGAAGGCGGTTTCCTCATTCGCATAGTTTTTCGGATCCAGCGTGAAGGTTAGGAACAACATGCCGCTTACATCCGGCAGCCGGTCCCAGAACCGGGCCAGCACCTTGAAAATGCCAACAGGATGAAACCACGACGCCGGAATGAACTCCTTGATCGTTTGCTCAAAGGCGTTTTCCCCCGGTTGAAGGTCTTGGCGGTGCGACAGGTTCATTCAGCCACCTCCATCAGGTTTATGACCCGGTCGTAATTTGAAAACATGGCGAACCAGCAGATCGCACACTCGACCACCCGGGATTTGGCCCCTTCGACTTCCCAGACGATGCCCGCGAACATGACACCCCGCGCCACAACCAGGACGTGAGTGAGCTGGTAACACTCCGGGCCGCGCCACATCTGTTCTTTCAGTTCCCCGAACGGGTTGAGCGAAGTCAGTTTCATGGCTTCACCTCCCGCGTGGGAACTTTGTGCTCCTGGGCGAACTCGCCGGCCACGGCGCGGCGATGGAATTCGTCAATCGCCTCCTGGGTGAGGTATTGACGCCCGGCGATGTTGACGGTCTGGAGCCAGCCCTTGCGCCGCCAGCGCCACGCCGTGCAGGGCGTCACGCCAACTTGCTCCAGCCAACGGTTCAATGCCACGACCGCTGCCGGACCAACCGAACTATTTTGATTCTGTGTTGTAGTCCGCCGCCAGTATCGCAGTTCTGGCAGTGGCTAACAATGGGTGTCAGGTAGACAGCCCGAGGGGGGAGCGGTGTCCTATTTATTTATTTTTCTGGCAGGACGACCGCGTTTGCCGGGAGTGTATTTGATGCGCTGGCAGTATTTTTGAAGCCGTGAATCGTCCAGCGTTTCCAGGGAAAAGCCATTATCCCAAAGAAAGTTCCGCAGCTCTTTTACGTTTTCAAACTTTTGGAACTTTTGCGAACGCATGAACATATTCAGGTGGAGTTCCGTGGCGGGAGTTTTTCTGACGATGCTGCCGTCCTTGAATCCCTTGATGGCAAACCCTTCGGCAAAGCCCTGGAAAAACTCCAAGGCTTCCTGATAGTTGCCCCGTTTCAAAGCGGTCTTGAAGGATTGCTGAACAACCTCTTCAAACTTCGGCAGGATGTTGGTGACAAATTCATGCACCAGCAACAACTCGGGACGTGTTTCGGTCACCACGCCGCCAGCCTTCTCCATTTTTGCTTTGATCGCTTTGCCGCGCTCAACCGCTTGCGGGTCCTTGGCCAGCGACTGCGCATATTCACCCAGCGCGTAAATGTTGGCGTATTTTTGGCCGAGCACCCGGCCAACTTTTTGAGGCGTAATCTCCGTCAATTCTTTTACTGGTGTCAGCGGCAGCAGTTGCCGAAGCAAATGAATTGTTGGAATCGTCTGAAATTGAGGCGCTTGGTCGGGGTCCAGATACCGCGCCAATGCCGGATTGGAGATTTTCACATCCTGCATTTCCCAAATGTCCTGATACCAGGTTGGCTTCATCTTGATTGATTTTCTAATTTGCCACCGCCACGGCCACCGGCCCGAAATTTACGCGTTCGGCCATCGCCTTGCGATGTTCATTTGCCAGATGGCCGTAAACCTTACCAATCAGCACACCGCCATCACGGTGGCCCACCCAGGCGGCAATCGTCATAAAATCCACACCCGACATTACACACATGGAAATGAAATGGTGCCGGCAATCGTGAAAATTGAAATCCGGCATCTTGGCTTGTGTGCGGGCCAGCCGGAGCGATTCGCGAAATGTTTTGGCGGGAATGTCGCGCTCGCCCCTTTGCGGTGACGGAAACAGCCATTGCGAATCCGGCGCACTGCGCTTTTTCATGTCCAGCAGATGCGCTTTAAGCTTCGGATTAAAGTCCACGACCCGCGCACTGCGGTTTTTCGTGTCACCCTCCGCACCGATGGTCAATTGTGCCTGCTTGAAATCCACGTCCTGCCAGCGCATCGCCAGCGCCTCATTTCGGCGTGCTCCGCAATATGCCAGGAACTTTATGTAATCCGTGAATTGCCCCGCGTTTTCCGTCACCGGCACACCCGCGCCATTTTTATCCCGCCGCGTGCCCATCGCCGCCGCACAGAGCTTTTCCAAATCTTCCGCCGTGAACAACGGACGTTTTCGGGTGATCGTTTTCAACGGGCGCAGGCCCTCGGTCGGCAGACGCTGAATCAAGCCGTCTTCCAGCGCGCCTTTAAGCATAACCCGCAGCGCAATCACATCCAGATTGACTGTGCGCGGTGAAACGTCCTCTTTAAGCCGGGCTTCAATGAAGCGGTTGACGTGAACCCGCTTGATCTGGTCAATCCGCAATTGTCCCAGGTAATCCGCCCAGCGCGCCAGAATCGCCTTTTCCTTCTGGATGGTTCCCGGCTTCTTGGTCCCCTGCCCGCTTGAAACAAACGCGATATACCGTGCAACGTAATCATTGAACTTCGGCGTGCGCTCCAAAATGGGAAGCTGGTTGTCCGCCCGTTGCGTTTGCAGCCGCTTTAATTCACCCACCGCTTGGGCGGCAGTTTGGACACGGTTGCCGTCTTTATCATTCAAGGGCACACGCCGCGTCTTTTTCAGGCCGGTGATCGGATTCTCAATCTTGAGTTGCGCGTAGAAACGCCCGTTGCGCACCCACAGCCCGCGAATCGGCTGCTTGCGCCCGTCCAAGACTTTTGCGAAGTTGTGGCCATGCGATTGACGACGCCCAACCAGACTGTTTGTGCTGCTGCTTGCGGTTGCTTTTGCCTTCATACCATTACAGTAGCACAAATGGTAGCACAGGCGGTTTTGGCGGTCAACGAAAATCGCGTAAGTGATTGTAAATAAACGATTGCCGGTGTGGCGAAATGGCAGACGCACAGGACTTAAAATCCTGGGACCATAAAAAGTCGTGTGGGTTCGAGTCCCACCACCGGCACCAATTTCCGGGCCAGCCAGTGAATGGCAGAGAACTATCGGCTGCCGGTGGTTATTTTGCCGGTCACTTTGATTTTATTTTGGCAGATGCAGTTCAAATGCAAAACAAACCAAAATCGGTGAAGGCCGCCGCCCAATTCGTCATCGTCCTCGTTACGGCGCCGGACTTGAAGACGGCCCGCGCGCTGGCCCGGGCCGCGTTGTCGGCGCGGCTGACTGCCTGCGCCAATCTTGTCCCCAAAATCGAATCGCATTACCGTTGGCGGGGTAAAATTGAATCCGGCGCAGAGGTTCTGCTGATTTTGAAGACGCAAAAGCCGAAGCTGGCGGCGCTGGAAAAGCTGATTCTCGCCCGGCATCCCTACGACACGCCGGAATTTCTGGCATTGCCGGTGAGTGCCGGCAATGAAAACTACCTCGAATGGCTGGCTCAAATGTAGGTAGGGACGCCGCGCTGCGGCACCCGGTCGGCGCAGCGCGCCGACCCTACCAATTTTTATTTGAACCGGCGGGAAGCTGGCGTAAATTCGCCATGTGAGTTCAGAGGTTGCAATTCCGTTGATGCTGTTTACAGCGCTGGGGCTGGTCATCGCGGTGATGCTTTGGATGATTGTCCCGCATCGCCAGGCGCGCGCGGTGGAACAATTGACATCGCGCAAGGTTTTGGCCCCCGCGTTTGAATCGGCGTTCACTTCGCGACCGCCGCTGTGGATGGTTGTGCGCGCGACCGATCCCGGAATGGTGCTGGCGGCGCTGGGGCTGAACCAGCCGACACCGTGCTCATGGACGGAAGGAATGTCCGGAGAGAAAAGTTATTTTGTTGGCCCGCCGGTGAACGGCTGGATCATCATCACCGGCTCCGGCCTGCCAAATCCGAGCTGCGACGTGGACGAGTGTTTCCGTTTTCTCGCCAGAATCAGCGGGCGGCTCGGCCGGGTCCAATTGTTCCATGCCGACCGGATTTTGCATCATCACGCCTGGGCGTGGGCGGAGAACGGCGTTGTCTCGCGCGCCTACGCCTGGGCGGGCGAGACGATTTGGAACCAGGGCAAAAAAACGCCGGCGGAAATCGAGTTGAGCATGAAATGCTTCGGCTACGGCGAGAGGCCGAATGCGGATTCGTGGGCGGCGGTGGAATGGACGGCGGCAAACGTGGGCAAAGTGCCGCTGCTGGCGGCGCGCTGGAGCCTTGATCCGGCGCGCATCAACGAACTCGTGCGGAAGCATGCCGACGGCATCGCAGGCGAATCCCCGCAGGTTTATTGAGTTGCGGTCGCAAGGAATTTGGCGCAAAGTGCGGACGGATAAATAATAAATCTTATGTCATTCAGTATTGAACTTGAACTTCAGAAGTTCCCGAAAACCGTCAAGCTCAAGGACGGCGCCAAGGCGGCGCTGCGCCCCCTGCGCCGCGACGATGAAAAGGAATTTCACCAGTTGTTTCTGGGCATCCCCGAACAGGAGCGGATGTTCATCAAACACCGCGTGCAGGACATCGCCGTCATCCGCGACTGGTGCCAGAGCATTGATTACGGGCGCAACCTGCCGCTGGTTGGGCTGCTTGGCGGCAAAATCACCGGCGTCGCCACGCTGCACCAACAGCTTGGCGGCTGGCGACGGCACATCGGGCGCGTGAGCGTGCTGGTGCATCCGCAACTCCGCGGACGCGGCCTGGCCAGGATGCTTGTGAGCGAAATTTTGGACATTGCGCGGCGGGCCGGCCTGGAAAAGGTCGAGGCGGAATTCATCGGCGAACAGGCGGCCGGCATCAAGATGTTCGCGCTGCTCGATTTCAGGGAGTTGCTCCGGCTGGAGGATTATGTGAAGGATATGCAGGCGATTTCGCATGACTACATTTTGATGGGGCTGGAATTGAAAACCGACGAGGAATACACCAATGCCGGAGGATGAAAACGAAGGCTGAAGGCTAAACCAATGTCTCCAGAAGTTTGTCCCAATTGCGGCGCGGAAGTGCCGCGCGGCGCGAAGGCCTGCCTGGAATGTGGCTCCGATGAAAAGACCGGCTGGTCGGAAACGGCCTACGCCAGCGGGCTCGGATTGCCGGACGAGGAATTCGACCACGACGAGTTTGTGAAGGAGGAATTTGGCAGCGGCCGGGCCAAACCCCATGGCATCAGCTGGTTTTGGTGGCTGATCGCAGGAGTCGTTGCCATTTCTGTCTCGTTTGCATTCCTGTCGGGAATGCTTGGTTTCTGATTTTTTGGTCCAATTTTTGGGATTGTCCCCACTTTGAATCCTTACCTTCCCCGATTGTTAAAAAGTTGAGGAGTCGGACGACAACAGGAATGATCGCAATTCCTGTCGGTGCAAACAAAAAGCCCGCTCTTGCGAGCGGGCCGTGAAAATGACAAGCCGTCTGCTATTCTTTCGGCTTCGCTTCTGGTTTGGCTTTTGCCTTCGCAGGCTTCGCTTCCGCCGCCGTTTCCGGAGCGCTGGCCTCCGTCGGCTTGGTTTCAGCCGGCTTGGCTTCTCCGGCCGGCGCAGCTTGGGCGGTAACCGGCGCAACCGGCGTATAATCCACCCATTCCAAAATCGCGCGCGTTGCGGCGTCACCCTGACGCTGGTTCATCTTGATGATGCGCGTGTAGCCGCCGTTGCGCTCCTTGAACGCGGGGGCAATTTCCTTGAACAGGATTTTTGCGGCGGATTCCTGATGCAGCCGCGCCACTGCGAGGCGGCGGTCGTGGAGAGTGCCGCTCTTGCCGAGCGTGACCATTTTTTCGGCCACAGGCCGCGCGGCCTTGGCCTTGGCCAGGGTCGTTGTGATGCGCTTGTGTTCGATCAAGCTGCAAACCAAGTTGGCGAGCATCGCGTTGCGGTGCTCCGGGGTGCGGCCCAGTTTGGCCGTTCGTTTCAAGTGTCTCATGGCAATTCCTTACTCCGCCTTCGGCTCTTCCTTCGGCGCTTCGAGCAGTCCCGGTTCAAAATTCATTCCGAGCGACAGTCCCAAGGCGGTCAGCTTGTCCTTGATTTCGTTCAACGACTTCTTGCCGAAGTTGCGATACTTGAGCATTTCCTGCTCTGTTTTTTGCGCCAACTGGCCGACGGTGGTGATGTTTGCATTGTTCAGGCAGTTCGCCGCGCGGACGCTCAACTCGATCTCGTTGACGCTCATGTTGAGAAGCTTCTTCATCTTCGTCTTCTCCTCGTCCTGCTTGTCAACGGCCTCCTCGAATTCGATCGCGTTCTTGTCGTAGAGCGCAAACACGTCGAGATGCTTCTGAAGAACGACTGACGCCTGCGTGAGCGCGTCGTCGGGCGTGATGCGCCCGTCGGTCCAGATTTCCAGAACCAGACGGTCATAGTCCGTGCGGTTGCCGACGCGCGCAGCTTCGACGCTGTAGCGCACGCGGGTCACCGGGGAGAAAATCGAGTCAATCGCCACAACGCCGATGGCCTGGCCGGGCTTCTTGTTCTCGTCGCTGGGGTAAAAGCCGCGGCCGACCTTCACGGTCAGTTCCATCTCGAACTTCTTTTTCTTGTCGAGCGTGCAGATGTGCTGGCCGGGATTGACCAGCTCGATGTTCTGGTTGAGAGCGATGTCGGCGGCGGTGACCGCGCCTTCCTTGTTCACGGAAAGCATCAGCACCTGCTCGTCGCGGGAATGCGCCTTGAACTTGATTTTTTTCAGGTTCAAAACGATGTCGGTCACATCCTCGACCACCCCGTCAATCGTGGCAAACTCGTGCATCGCGCCGTCCACCTTCAACGAGGTGATGGCCGCGCCTTCGAGCGACGAGAGCAGCACGCGGCGGAGCGAGTTGCCGATGGTGTGGCCGTAACCGGTTTCAAACGGGTCGGCAACAAATTTCGCATAGGTTTCGGTTGCGGAGGCATCATCCTTCTGCAACCGCTTGGGCATTTCAAAACGTCCGAGTCTGACTGGCATAGTTTCCTTTCAACAATTTTAATCTGACCTCCCCGGCTGTTTTATTCCCGCGCCGAGGAAATCCGTGTAATTGTTTTGTTGTTTGCTGTTTACCGGGAATAAAATTCGACCACCGCCTGCTCGTTGGCAATCGGCTGGATTTCGTCGCGCGTCGGGATGCGCATGACCGTGCCCTTGAACTCTTCCTTGTTCAACGACAGCCAGTCCGGCACCGCGCGGCTCGTGGCAACTTCAAGATTCTTGGTCGCCAGCTGGCGCGACACGTTGTTGTTTTTGACGACAATCTCATCGTTCACCTTCAAGGCATACGACGGGATGCTGACCTTGCGGCCCTTGACCGTGATATGGCCGTGGCAAACCATCTGGCGCGCGGCGGCGCGGGTGTTTGCAAAACCAAGGTGAAAAACCACATTGTCCAGGCGCGTCTCCAGAATCTGCAGCATCTGCTCGCCAGTGACACCGCGGCGGCGCATGGCTTTTTCATAGACGCCGCGGAACTGGCGCTCCAGCAGGCCGTAGTAATAGCGGAACTTCTGCTTCTCGATCAAGCCGAGACCGTAATCGGTGTGCTTGCGGCGGGATTTCGGGCCGTGAACGCCCGGACCATAGTTGCGGCGCTCCAGATATTTGGTCGGGCCGAAAATCGGAATACCGAAACGGCGGCTGATGCGGACGCGGGGACCTGTGTAACGAGCCATAGAAATTTATGATTTACAATTTACGATTTCAGATTTTTTACACGCGGCGTTTCTTACGCGGGCGGCAGCCATTATGAGGCACCGGCGTCACGTCCTTGATCGCGCTGATGTCGAGGCCGATGGCCTGCAAAGCGCGGATGGCCGATTCGCGGCCGGAACCAGGACCCTTGACGCGGATCTCGACTTCCTTCATGCCGTGCGCCATTGCCTGGCGGGCGGCGTCCTGCGCGACCTGCTGCGCGGCATAAGCCGTGCTCTTGCGCGAGCCTTTGAAGCCCGCACGACCGGCGCTGGACCAGCCGATGAGATTGCCGTGCATGTCAGTGATGGTGACCTGCGTGTTGTTGAACGTGGCCAGAATGTTGGCAATGCCGGAGACGATGTTCTTGGCGTGCTTGGCCTTGACAATTTTCTTGCCGGCGGCGTCCTCGCCCAAAAGTTCGGCGGCCGTCAGCGCGACCGGCGCTTCGGGAGCCTTGGGAGCCTCGCCCGGGGCCGCAGCAACCGGTGCCGCGCCGGCAGGCGCGGATTTCTTGGGCGTCTTTTCCTTCTCCGGTGCCGCTTTGTCCGCCGCGGGTTTGGCGGCGGCTTCGGTCTTCGCTTCTTTCTCCTTTTTCGGAGCGGCGGCTTTCTTTTTTGTTTCTTCGGCCATAGCTAATTTCCAATCTTAAATCGCGGATTATAAATCAAAACAGATTAGTGGATGCCGGTCTTGGCATTCGGGTTGCGCTGCACGCCGACCGTCTTGCGCGGGCCCTTGCGGGTGCGGGCGTTGGTCTGCGTGCGCTGGCCGCGCACGGGCAGGCCGCGCAAATGGCGGATGCCGCGGTAGCACTTGATGCCCTGCAAACGCTTGAGATCCATGCCGATTTCGCGGCGCAAATCGCCTTCGATGATATATTTGCCCTCCTGGATCGCGTGGACGATCTGCGCGAGCTGCTGCTCGGTCAAATCCTTCGCGCGGACGGAGCGGTCAATGTTCGCGCGCTCCAGAATCTCCAGCGCATTGGCCGGGCCAATGCCATAGATGTAGCGCAGCGCGATGTCTATGCGCTTGTTCGGCGGAACTTCCACACCAATGATGCGTGCCATAAATTATTAAATCAACCTTGCCGCTGTTTGTGACGTTTATTCGAGCAAATCACGCGTATGACGCCGCGGCGGCGCACCACTTTGCAATGCTCGCACAGTTTTTTTACTGATGCTCTGACTTTCATTTTCTAAATTGTTTTTGTTTCCACCAAAATCCGTCCAATGCTCAAATCATAGGGCGTCAACTGCAACTTCACCCTGTCGCCGGCGTTCAGCCCGGCAAAATTCTTCCTCGCCCGGCCCGTCACAAATGCCGTCAGCCGGTGTCCGTTCTCCAGCTCCACGCGAAACGTGCCATTCGGCAGCGCTTCCATCACGCGACCTTCAACGCGAAAGGCTTCTTCTCCGGCCATGTCAAAATCTCCGGCTCGCCGTCGGTGATCAGGACGGTATGCTCAAAATGGGCTGACAGTGAACCATCTTGCGAGACCACTGTCCAGCCGTCTTTCAAAATTTTTACGGCAGCCTGGCCCGCGTTCACCATCGGCTCGATCGCAATCGTCATGCCCGCGCGCAGCTTGTCGTTCATCTTCCGGTCCACAAAATTCGGCACCTGCGGCTCCTCGTGCATCGCGCGTCCGACGCCGTGGCCGACAAACTCCCGCACCACGCTAAACCCGTTGCCTTCGACGTAATTCTGAACCGCACGCGAAATGTCCGTCACCCGGTTTCCAGAAACGGCCGCCGCGATGCCCTGGTAAAGCGCGCGCTCCGTCACATCCATCAACCGCTGCGCCAGCACGCCGCATCCGCCCACCGCCACCGTCCGCGCCGTGTCGCCCACAAATCCATTATAAGCCACCCCGACATCCAGACTCACAATATCTCCAAAGAGCAGTTCGCGTTCACTCCCCATTCCGTGAACAACTTCTTCATTCACCGAGATGCACGTGTTGCACGGATATTTGCGATAGCCCAAAAATGCGCTTTTCCCGCCGTGCGCCCTGATGCATTCCCCGGCAAATTCATCCACCTGCCGCGTCGTCAGCCCCGGCTTGATATAGGCGGCGATCTCATCCAACACATGAGCCGTCATCGCACACGCCGGACGCATCAACTTCAGGTCGTCCGCACTCTTAAGCTTTATCCCGGGCACAAAATATCAGAACCGCCCCCGCAGCCGGCCCTTCCGCAAAAAGCCGTCATAGTGGCGCATCATCAAATGCGATTCGACCTGGCGCATCGTGTCCAGCAGGACACCGACCGTGATCAAAATGCTCGTGCCGCCGAAAAAGCTGGCCACGTTCTGGTCAATGTTCATCTGCTTATACAAAATGATCGGAATCGTCGCGATGATCATCAGGAAAAACGCGCCGGCCAGCGTGATGCGGCTCATGGCATTGTGCAGGTAGTCGCTGGTGCCCTGCCCCGGCCGCACGCCGGGAATGTAGCCGCCGTTCTTCTTCAGGTCGTCGGCAATCTGAATTTCGTTGAACTGTGTCGCCACCCAGAAATACGAGAAGAACAGAATCATCAGCGCATAAAAGGACACATACAAAAACGAGCCGTAATTGAGCTGCATCCCCAGCCCGCGGAAAAATTCCTGCACGAACGGCACTTTGACGTTATTGGCAAAAAACTGACAGATCGGCCCCGGAAACATCAGGATGGACTGCGCGAAAATGATCGGCATGACGCCGGAATAATTCACGCGCAACGGCATGAACGACGTGCCGCCCGCATACATTTTGCGCCCCACGGCGCGCTGGGCGTATTGCACCGGAATCTTCCGCTGCGCCTGCGTGACCGCGATGACGCCGCCAATGACCAGCGCCGACAAAATGAACAGTAGAACACCCGTTCCGGCCAGATGATGGGTCGCCTCGCCGCCAGCGGGGGCGCGGAACATATCCAAAAGGCCGCGACCGGCCAGCGGCAACCGCGCCACGATGCCGACGGTGATGACCAGCGACACGCCGTTGCCGATGCCGCGCTCGGTGATTTGCTCGCCCAGCCACATGAGCAGCATCGTGCCCGTCGTCATGATGAGCACCGTCTGAATGCGATACCACCAGATGTGGTCCGCGTTCAAGACGAGCTGCGACGGGAAACCCGGAAACTGCTTGAGCGGATTTTCCCAGCCCATCGCGAAATACAAACCCTGCCCCAGGCAGAGGAAAACCGTCATGACGCGGCCGATCTGGATGATTTTGGCCCGGCCACCTTCCTCGCGCGACAGCTTGCTCAACTGCGGGATGACCGCCGTCATCAACTGCAGGATGATCGTCGCGCTGATGTAGGGCATGATGCCCAGTGCCGCCACCGCGCACCGCTCGTAGGCGCCACCGGCAAACGTGTTATACATCCCCAGCAATCCGCCGCCGCTCTGTGAATTCTCGTCGAAATACTTCGCCAGCGCCGTTCCGTCCAGACCAGGAATGGTGATGAACGACATCAACCGGCAGATCGCCAGCACACCCAACGTGAACAAAATCCGGGACTTCAGCTCCGGGATTTTGAAGCAGTTGGCAAAGGTGTTGGCGATGTTACGAAACATAATTCAGCCGGCTTCAAACTTTGGCTGGCGCTTTGGCCGGCGCCGCGGCGGGTTTGCCGCCGACGATTTCGCAGGTGCCGCCCTTGGCTTCGATTTTGGTCTTCGCCGTGGCGCTGAACGCGCTCACGCTGACCGCAAGCTTTTTGGTCAAATCGCCGTCGCCGAGGATTTTCACCCCTGCGGCAGGACCGTTGGCCAGACCGATGGCGCGCAACGCCGCTTCGTCCACTTTCGCGCCGTCGTCAAACTTGTTGAGTTCGCCCACGTTGACGCCGATGTATCGGATCGTGAACTGGGCGTTGTTGAAACCGCGCTTGGGAGTGCGGCGGATGAGCGGCATCTGGCCACCTTCAAAACCGGGGCGGATGGAGCTGCCGGAACGCGCGGTCTGGCCCTTGCCGCCGCGACCGGAAGTTTTTCCGTGGCCACTGGATTCACCCTGGCCGAGCCGTTTGGTGCGATGCTTCGCGCCGGGACGGGGTTTGAGATTGTGCAGTCGCATAAAATTAATTTGCCGCCGGAGTCAGTTCGGGCGCCTTGGGCGTTTCCACCTTTTTAATTTCCAAGCCGCGGCCCTTGTAAATGTCCTCGCGCAGGCGCAGGCTCAACAGCGCCTTGAGCGTGGCCTTCACCACGTTCGCCGCGTTTTTCGAGCCGAGCGATTTGGTCAAAACATCCCTCACGCCGGCGGATTCCAGAACGGAACGGACGGTTTTGCCGGCGATGATGCCGGTGCCGGGAGACGCCGGGCGCAGCAGCACTTTCGCGCCGCCGTAAGTGACATAAATTTCGTGTGGAATCGTCGCGCCCTTCAGCGACACGAAAACCATCTGGTTGCGGGCGAGCTCGCCGCCGCGGCGGATGGCGTCCGCAACTTCGCCGGCCTTGCCGAGCGCGTAGCCGACGCGGCCCTTCTTATCGCCGACGACAACGAGCGCGCTGAAATTAAAACGGCGACCGCCCTTGACGACTTTTGCGGAGCGGTTGATAAAGACGACCTTTTCGACCAGCTCCTCGGAGGGGCTGCCGTCGAAATTGACTTCCGGCGCGTCTGCGGGTTTGCGGCGGCCGCGACCGCGCGGGCCGCGTTGATCGCCGCCTTGTCCGGGTTTGGTGAATTCTGCCACGATGTTATCTTTGGTTTCTGGTTAAAATTTGAGTCCGGCCTCGCGCGCCGCCGTTGCCAGCGTCGCCAGCTTGCCGAGCACCATCACGGGCTTGCCGTCCTTGCCCTTGCTTTTCGACCAATGGTAGCGGCCGCCGGCGCGGTCAAACACCACTTCCTTGATGCCCTTGGCGAGTGCGGCTTCCGCCGCGAGCTTGCCGATGACCTTCGCGCTGCTCACGTTCGCCGCGAGCTTGTCGCGGTCGGGCGTGCTCTTGCTGGTCGTCGAGGTCGCGGCCAGCGTCACGCCGGCGGCGTCATCAATAAACTGAACGTGGATGTTCTCGTTCGAGAAGCAGACGGTCATGCGCGGACGATCCTTCGTGCCGGTCACTTTTTTGCGGATGCGCCAGTGGCGCAACTGCTTCAACTTGTGTTTTTTTTGCGTTCTCATCTCATGCCCACGGATTCCGCCGTGGAAAATTAATTGTTACTGAACCGTCTTGCCTTCCTTGCGCTGGACGTGTTCGCCAGCATATCGGACGCCCTTGCCCTTGTAAGGTTCCGGCGGATAAAAGGCGCGCAGTTCGGAGGCGACCTTGCCCACCATCATCTTGTCCGGCCCTTCAATCGTCAGCTTGGTGTTTTCCTCGACCGTCACCTTGATCTGGTCGGGGATGTTGTAATTGATCGGATGCGAATAGCCGAGGGCCATGTTGACCACCTTGCCCTGGACGGCGGCCTTGAAGCCGACGCCCTGGATTTCGAGCTTCTTGACGAAGCCCTCGGTGACGCCCTTGACCATGTTGTTGACGAGCGCGCGGCTCAAGCCATGGAGCGCCTTGGCCTGCGCGTCATCGCCATCGCGGCTGACGACGATCTTGCCGTCGGCAACTTTCAGGCTGGTGCGCTTGGGCAGTTCCCAGTCAAGCTTGCCTTTCGGCCCCTCAACGAGGACTTTCTGCCCCTTCACTTCCACCTTCACCTTGGGCGGAATGGCAATCGGTTGTTTTCCAATTCTCGACATAAAATTTTACCAGACGTAGCAGAGCAGTTCGCCGCCGAGGTTTTTCTTCTTCGCCTGCGCGCCCGTCATCACGCCTTCGGACGTGGAGACAATTGAGATGCCCATGCCGCCGAGCACGCGCGGAATCTCCGTGGAGCCGACGTAACGGCGCAAACCGGGCTTGCTCACGCGCTTGATGCCTTCAATCACGCATTTCTTGCCTTGGTATTTGAGGCGGATCGTCAGTTTCTTCTTCGCGGCGCCTTCGACGGCCACGTCGCCGACGTAGCCCTCGCCCTTCAAAATCTTCGCAACGCTTTCCTTCATCCGCGAATGCGGCAATTCCACCGCCGGCAGCAGCGCCTTGCCGGCGTTGCGGATGCGGGTCAACAGGTCTGCAATCGGATCGCTCATATCAAAATAATAATCTTCATCCGCTTACCAACTGGCCTTCGTCACGCCGGGAATCAGCCCGTTCAATGCCGCCTCGCGGAACGTCAGGCGCGAAACGCCGAACTTGCGGAGGAATCCATGGCGCCGTCCGCTCATCGCACAGCGGTTCACCACCCGCGACGGGCTGGCGTTGCGCGGCAGCTTGGCAAGGCCGGCGTAATCACGCTTCGCCTTCAATTCGGCGCGGACCGCGGCGTATTTCTTCACCGTTTCCGCCTTGCGCTTGTTGCGCTCTTTCCATGCTTTCTTGGCCATAAATCGCTTATTTTACTTCCGGCTTTGCTTCCGGCTTTGCTTCCGGCTTCGCCGCCAGTTTTGCTGCCGCCGCTGCGGCCGCAGCCTTTGGTGTTTCCTTCGCCTCGGCAAACGGAAAACCCATCATCTTCAACAGTTCCAGCGCCGCGGCATCATCCGGCGCGCTGGTCACAATCGTGATGTCCATGCCCTGCGTGCGCTTGATTTTGTCCAGCTCGATTTCAGGAAAAATCGTCTGCTCGGACACGCCGAACGTGTAATTGCCCCGGCCGTCGAACTTGCGCGGAGACAACCCGCGAAAGTCGCGGATGCGCGGCAGCGCCGCGGCAACCAGACGGTCAAAAAACTCATACATCGCGTCCGAACGCAGCGTCACCCGGCAGCCGATGGGCTGGTCCTCGCGCAGCTTGAAATTCGCAATGCTGTGCCGCGACTTGCTGATGGCCGGCTTGCGTCCGGTGATCATGGACAAATCCTTCGCGGCGTCTTCAATCGCATTTTTTTCCAGCGATGCGCTGATACCCATGTTCACCACGATTTTCTCCAGCTTCGGAATCTGGTGAACATTCGTGTAGTTGTGCTTTAGCTTCAGCGCGGGCACCACTTCGTTTTTGTATTTTTCGTAAAGTCTGGCTTTCATTTTTCAGGGTCACGGATCGGGCCGTGACTTAAATCGCAATCAGCTTGCCGCCGCCGGCTGTTCCACGTGCTCAACCTTCTTCAAGTTTGAAATGTGAACCGTCCCCTCGCGCTCGACAATCGCACCCTGCGGGTGCTGCTGGCTCTTGCGCTCGTGGCGTTTGATCATCTGGACGCCCTCGACGATGACGCGCTGCGTTTTCGGCATCACGGCAATGATCTTGCCGCGCTTGCCTTTTTCCTTCCCAGCCAGCACGACGACCTCGTCGCCTTTTTTCACATGACACTTCATAAATTTTTCAAATCACTTCCGGCGCGAGCGAAATTATCTTCATGAACTTCTTGTCGCGCAGCTCGCGTGCGACCGGACCAAAAATGCGCGTTCCCTTCGGATTCTGCTCGGCGTCAATGATGACGCAGGCGTTGCGGTCAAAGCGCAGATAGGAGCCGTCGCTGCGGCGGATGATCTGCCGGGTGCGGACGATCACCGCGTCATGCACCTCGCCCTTTTTCACCTGGCCGTCCGGCGCGGCGTCCTTGATGTGGACCTTGATGACGTCACCGATGCCGGCATAGCGCTGGTTGCGGCCCAACACACCGATGTTCCAGGCGATTTTTGCGCCCGTGTTGTCCGCGACATCCAAACTGGAACGAACTTGCAACATAAATTTCGATTAGACCGCCACTGTTTCTTCCGTGCCGCGCTCGACAACTTCAACCAGCTGCCAGCGTTTCAGCTTCGACATCGGCCGTGTCTCGACGATGCGCACCTTGTCGCCCGGCTTGGCCTCGCCCTTTTCGTCGTGGGCGTAAAATTTCTTGTAGGCCGTGACAATCTTCTTGAACTGCGGGTGCGGGAACCGGCGCTGCACGCGCACCACAATGGTCTTGGCCATCTTGCTGGCGATGACTTCGCCGACGCGCTCCTTGCGCTTGCCGCGCGCCTCCACATTTTTAGTTTCTTCAGCCATACAAAATTATGCCGTTTTCGCCTTGTTCCGCAGTTCCGAGATGCGCGTTTCCAGCCGGGCGATGTCCTTGCGCAGGACGCGCAGGCGCGCCGGTTTTTCGAGCTGTGCGCTCGCCTGCTGCAGGCGCAGGTTGAACATCTCGTGCCGGAAGTCGCGGCTCTTGGCCGCCAGCTCCACCAGCGTCATGTCTTTCATTTCCGAAAATTTCATAAACTCAACGGACGCGATAATGCCGCGAAATAAACTTGGTTTTGATTGGCAGCTTCGTCGCCGCCAGGCGCAACGATTCGCGCGCTTCCACTTCAGTGATGCCGTCCACTTCAATCAGCACGTTCGCCGGACGGATGACCGCCACCCAGCCTTCCAGCGGCGCCTTGCCCTTGCCCATGCGCGTTTCCAAAGGCTTCTTCGTAAACGATTTTTGCGGAAAAACGCGGAGCCACATCTTGCCCTTGCGCTTCATGTTGCGGGCCACCGCCACACGCGCGGCCTCAAGCTGCTTGCTGTCCATCCAGCAGCGCTCCAGCGCCATCAATCCGTATTCGCCGAACGCCACCGTATGACCGCGCCGCGCGGTGCCCTTGCGGCTGCCGCGGTGCATCTTGCGAAACTTCACTCTTTCCGGCTGCATTGCCATAACAAAATTCCTATTCTAAATTAATCAGTTCGCCGGCGCGGTTGCGGTTGCGGCCACAGTTGCGGCTGCGGCCTGGACCACCGGTTCGGTCTTCTTCTGCGGCTTGTTTTCACCCTTGCAAATCCAGCATTTGACACCCAGCTTGCCGTAAAGCGTCCGCGCCTCGGCAAACCCGTAGTCAATGTTCGCCCGCAGCGTGTGCAGCGGCACACGGCCCCAGTGATACTGCTCGACCCGGGCGAGTTCAGCGCCGCCCAGGCGGCCCGCGCAGCGGATCTTGATTCCTTCCGCGCCAAAATCCTTCGCCGTTTGCAGCGCCTTCTTCATGGCGCGGCGGAACGACACGCGGCGCTCGAGCTGCAGGGCGATGTTTTCCGCCACCAGCTGCGCCTCGATTTCCGGCGACTTGACCTCAACGATGTCCACGTAGACTTCCTTGCCGGTCTTCTTGCTTAATTCCTCCTTGAGCTTGTCAATTTCAGAGCCTTTGCGGCCAATCACCACTCCGGGCCGGGCGGTGAGAATCGTCACGCGGCAGCGGCTCGCGGCGCGCTCAATCAAAATCTTCGGCACGGCGGCCGCATCGAGCTTCTTCTTCAGAAAATCGCGGATCTCGCGATCCTCGTTGAGGAGCTTGCCGAAGTCCTTCTTGTCGGCATACCACTTGGAGCGCCAGTCCTTGTTGACGGCGACGCGCAGACCGATTGGATTTGTTTTTTGGCCCATGGAATTATTCGTCGGACAAGGTGATTTTGATGTGGCAGCGGCGCTTGATGATGGGGCCGGCCGAACCGCGCGCCTTGGGAGTGAAACGCTTGATGCTCGTCGCCGTTCCGGCAACGGCTTCCTTGATTCGCAAACTTTCCGGCTTGAGCTTGTTGTTGTTCTCGGCGTTGGCGATGGCCGAATGCAGCGTCTTGGCGACAAACCGTGCGCCCTTGCGCGGCACCACCGCCAGCACCGCCTCCGCCTGCAACGCCGGCAGCCCCTGAATCTGCCGCACCACCTCGCGCATCTTCTGCGCGGACATCGGGATGTTTTTTTGAATCGCGAAAACTTCCATAAAATTATTTGGCTTCCGCCTTGGCCGTGTGCGCCCCGTGCTTCTTGAAGATGCGCGTCAGCGAAAATTCGCCCAGCTTGTGGCCCACCATGTTTTCCGTCACAAACACCGGCTGGAAAATCTTGCCGTTGTGAACCGCAAACGTGAGACCCACAAAATCCGGCGAGATGGTCGAACGTCTCGACCACGTCTTGATGGGCGTCTTCTGATTCGTGCTCTTTGCCTTCTGGACTTTCTCCAGCAGGTGCAAATCTGCAAACGGGCCTTTTTTAATCGAGCGTCCCATAGATTATTTGGTCTTGATTGGCAGTCCATTGCGGCGGACAACAATGAAACGGTTTGAATACTTGTATTTCACGCGCGTCTTGCCGCCCTTGGCCACACGGCCCCACGGCGACATCAACTGCTGCCAGCCGCCGCCGGACTTCGCCTTGCCCTGGCCGCCGCCGTTCGGATGGTCCACCGGGTTGCGCGCCACGCCGCGCGTGATGCCGCGATGACCACGATGCTGGGTGCGGCCCGCCTTGCCCAAAATGATGTTCTCATGCTCCGTGTTGCCCACCTGGCCGATGGTTGCGTAGCACTCCTCGTTCACCCGCCGGATTTCACCCGAAGGCAGGCGAACCTGCGCGTAGCCCTCGTCGCGCGACATCAGCGTCGCCGCGCCGCCCGCCGAGCGCACCACCTGGCCGCCGCGACCGGGAGTCAGCTCCAGGTTGTGAATCGCCATGCTGACGGGAATCGCCTTGAGCGGAAGCGCGTTGCCGATCTCCGGCGGCGCCGTCGGACCGCTTGAAATTTTAAGACCCACCTTGATGCCGACCGGGGCGATGATGTAGCGCTTCTCGCCGTCCGCATATTGCAGCAGCGCCAGACGCGCCGAGCGCATCGGGTCATATTCAATCGCCGCGACCGTCGCCTCCACGCCGTGCTTGTTCCGCTTGAAATCCACCAGGCGGATTTTCTGCTTGTGTCCCTTGCCGATGCCGCGCGCCGTGACCCGACCGTAATTGTTGCGCCCGCCGGTCTTCTTGCGAATCTCGACCAGCGACTTCTCCGGCGTCGTCTTCGTAATGTCGCTAAAGTCCGCGATCGTGATGTATCGCGTGGACGGCGTTAGCGGTCTAAATGTTTTAACTGGCATAAATCCAAAAGTTTTGTCAGCAACTTTGAAGTCGGCAAGCCATCAATCCTGTCCCTGCTGGGTATCAGTTATCGGTCTGCAAACATGCTGTCCGCACATCCTAACGGACGAAACGGAGCGCACAAACTATCAAACATCCATTTCAATGCAAGAGATATTTTGAATTTTTTTTAATCGCCAAAAAAAGCAAAAGCAAAAGCAGAAACTTGAGACCGGAGACCGGAAACCTGAAAGCAAAATTGGAAATACGGAAGGCAGAAACTGCCTGCCGGCGGATGAACGCAGATTGAAAATCCCCGTTTTCCGTCGCCTGACGCTTCGCTCGGCGACAGGGACGGCGCAAGCGCAATGGTAGGGACGCCGCGCTGCGGCGTCCCCGCCCGGCAGGGCGGAACGAAGGGATTTGAACACCCGCGGTTTTGCGCGGTTCCGCTTCCGTCGCCTGACGCTTCGCTCGGCGACGCGGACGGCGCAGCGCGCTGTCCCTACCTTAAAAAATCCGCGTCAATCTGTGAAATCTGCGGGCTCAAATGCTTTTCTGCGGGACGCGGGGAAGCGAGAAAGGAACCTTGCGCCTTTGCGGCTGTGCGAGAGACGGGTTTTCCCGCCATGGAAGGATTCATTGGAGCGAACTCACGTTCGCTGCCACGGGCGTTTCTTGCGGCGCAACTTCTGTTTGCCATCGGTGTTTCAAAACGTATATTGAAATCATGAATCGCCTCGGAAAAATCGCGATCTCCCTCGCGGGCGTGCTGGCCCTGAACACCGGCCTTCGCGCGGCCGGCCTGACGGCCACAAACAATCCGTTGCCGGGCAATCCCTATGCGCCGATTGTGGCGCGGAACATTTTCGGTCTGCTCCCGCCGGAGGCGCCGCCCGATCCCGCCTTGGAGGCGGCGAAAAGTCTCCCCAAAATCACGCCCACCGGCATCATGGGCGTCTTCGGCAACTGGCAGGTGCTCTTCAAGGTGGCCGGAGCCGCCACCGCCAAACCGGGACAACCCGGACAACCAGCCAAGGATGATTTTTACATCTTGAGCCAGGGCCAGCGGCAGGACGACATCGAGGTTTTAAAAATTGACGAAAAGAAAGGCATCGTGACATTCGACAACCACGGCACCACGCAGGAACTGCCCCTCGCAGCCGCGTCAGGCACCGGCGGCGGACCGGCGGCACCTTCTTCTCCCGGCGGGATGAAACCCGGCATGGCTCCGGGCGGTCCCGGTGGCGGACCCGGCGGACCTGGCGGCTTCACACGATTTGGCGCGGGCGGCGGAAACAATAACAATGGCGGCAACCCGAACACCAACCCCGGTTCCAACGGCGGCCCCGGCGACCCGAACGCCAGCATGGACAACGGCAATTCCATGCAGAGTCGCATCTACCAGCCGCCAGCCTCAACAATGACACCGGAACAAACCGTCATTTCGATTGAAGCGCAACGCTTGCAATATCAACAGAAAGGAAGTCCGCTGGCCAATCTTCTTCCGCCCACTCCGCTGACCAAATTCAACACTCCCGACGGCGACACAGAACCGTAGTTTCGGTGCCACGGAATCTGGCCGGCTCACTTTTCATGATGGAGCGGGCTGACGCCCGCTGCTACGGTTTCTTCGTGGCATCCGGCGTGAGCCGGATCGTTTTTTCGGAAGGGGAAAGATGGAGCGAACTCACGTTCGCTGCTACGGATGCGTGGCATCCGGCGTGAGCCGGATCATTATTTCAAGGCGGTAGATGGAGCAAACTTATGTTCACTGCTACGGGCGTTTGATATCTCCCGCGTCCGGCAGACGCGCGGCAAGGGTTCGCTGCCACAGACACGTGGCATCGAGCGTCAGCTCGATCATTATTCCGGGCGGAAGATGGAGCGAACTCACGTTCGCTGCCACGGCATAACTTATTGGAGCGAACTCACGTTCGCTGCTACGGACATGTGGCATCCGGCGTGAGCCGGATCATTTTTTCGGAAGGGGAAAGATGGAGCGAACTCACGTTCGCTGCTACGGGCGTTTGATATTTCCCGCGTCCGGCGGACGCGCGGCAAGGTAAAGCTTCCAAAACAACGGCCAGAAATCCTCCGCCAGCGGATGCAATTTCGGATAGCCGGGCACGATTGCGCCGCAATGCGGCCACGGCTCCGTTTCCCTTGTCAATCTCGCGCGGACGGGATTCGCCAGGATGTAAAAACAGATTTTGGCAAACGCACCGCGCTTTCGCTCCTCCTCGCGCAGGACATGGTCGTGGGCTTGATGCTGAAACCGATGCGGGCGCAGCGCCGGGGCAAGATGTTCGCGCAGGAACTTCATGCCGTTGCGCTGGTTGGAATCCGGGCGCAGCCCCATCCAGAGCAGGTGGATGTGATCCGGCATCAGACAATACGCCGGGCAGAGCAGTCCCTCGCGGGCGGCAACATGAAGCATCATCTCACGGAACTGCAAATGGAACGCCTCCTTGAGCCAGCCGGCGCCGCGCATCGCAATGGACATTGTCCAGTGAATGACAGCATCACCCTGATAATTTTCTGCAGCCAGTCGCGGGAGATAAAAGCTCCGGTTCACGCCCTCGCCGGAAAGGCGATTGATAGCGGCGGGTTCAGGGTTCATGCGGGGCAGATTAGAGCCGGCGCGATTGTTATTTCAAGACGGAAGATGGAGCGAACTTACGTTCGCTGCTACGGATGCGTGGCATCGAGCGTCAGCTCGATCATTATTTCGGAGGGGGAAGATGGAGCGAACTTACGTTCGCTGCTACGGATTCTTCGTGGCATCCGGCGTGAGCCGGATCATTATTTCGGAGGGGAAAGATGGAGCGAACTCACGTTCGCTGCTACGGATTCTTCGTGGCATCCGGCGTGAGCCGGATCATTTTTTCGGAAGGGGAAAGATGGAGCGAACTCACGTTCGCTGCTACGGTTTCTTCGTGGCATCCGGCGTGAGCCGGATCATTTTTTCGGAAGGGGAAGATGGAGCGAACTCACGTTCGCTGCTACGGATATATTTACGGCATAATTGATGGAGCAGGCTGACGCCTGCTGCCACGGGATAACGAAAAACCCCGCCCCTGTTTTGCAAGGGCGGGGGTTGAATTTTTTGTTGGAGCGGGCTTACGCCCGCTGCTACAAACTTATTGACGACGGCACGGAACAGCAACAGGCCCAAACCGCCTGCCGGGACGAAGCTTCCGAGCGAAGGCCGGCCCAAGCCCGCCAAGGCCAGCGGCGCCGGTTCCGGAACGGGCGGCAAATACAACGGCGTGTTCATGCCTCTTCATACGCACGAATAAATTCTTCCCGGCTGATGCCGGATTGACGACAGATCATCCGCAAGGTTGAACCTTTGATTTGCCGGTGATTCGGCATCGTCAAAGGCGTCCGCGTGCCGTCGGTGTTTTTTGCCGGATCATCGAAATGTGTTCCCGTTCGTTCACCATGGCAAATCCCAAATTCCGCAGTGCACTCACGACTTTGTCTTTGGGGGCGTCAACCGGAAATTTAGGCATGGCCTTGATTAAACCACCGCTTCGGCGACAAAAGCATCCACGGCGGGATTTTCCAATTCCAACGATTCGCGCCCAAAGGTTTGAATGTGAAAGCGGATGGCGCTTTGGACATCGTGCAGGGCTTCGTCAAAAGTATCGCCTTCGCCCACCACGACGCCCTGGATGCCTGCCGGATAGGCCACATAGCCATCGGGATGTTTTTCAATGATGATTTTCATGCTTTCACATTACCGGCTGCTGGCGCGAATTCAAGGTCAACTGTTCCTTTTACCAAAAACCCCCGCCCCTGTTTTGCAAGGGCGGGGGTTGAATTTTTTGTTGGAGCGGGCTTACGCCCGCTGCTACAAACTTATTGACGACGGCGGCGGAACAGCAACAGGCCCAAACCGCCCAAGCCCGCCAAGGCCATGGTGGCCGGTTCCGGAACAGGCAGCAAATACAACTGCGTGTTCAGGGAGAAAATAGGATTCCCGGTCGCGAGGGGAGCGCTGCTTGAATAGAATATGGTATCGCCAGGGGCTGCAGCTGTCGGATTGATAGACCCAATGGTCGTTTCACCAAAGAAGGCCTGTGTGCCGCTGGGATCCGCCGCCAACAACGGGGCTTGATTACCAACAGACAATTGACCCAGTATGTTTGACACTGTCACCCAAGAGCTGCCTAAATTGGCCGACCAGCCAACCAAGACGACACTTTGGGTGATGCCGCTCGCCCAATTAACCTGCACGCTAGCTCCAGACGCGCCGTTAACAGTCCCGGCAGTAACCCACCCAGCGTGAGTAGGTAAGCCGGTGCCATTGACTCCCGTCATGTTCAAGCCACCAATACCAGCGGCACCTGTCCACGTTCCATCCCAAACGGTGGTATCCGTTGACGGGCTGCCAGAATACGCTTGTGTGAGCAATTCGTAATAGAAGCCGCTGGCAGTGGTGGCAGTCAAACCCGCAGCAGCCACGGCGCCATTGATGTAGGCAGGAGCATTTCCACCACCAAAGAGCGGTGAATACACCAGTGAATTGGTTTCAAAAGTTACATCCGGGCTGTTAGGCGCCCAGTTGACGTATCCTTGAGCGAAAGCCGCGCCAGTCATGGCCATCGCACAAACGATTGTTAGTGTTAGTTTTTTCATATTTTATATTTGTTGTTGTTGGTCGTTGTTCTAAATCAGTTTACGTTTAGTTACTCGGCAAAGTTTGCTTCCAATTGAAATTTCCGTTAGGCACAATAAACATTGCCTGCCCCACAGTCAGCGACGGTGCCGGCATATTGTTTAGCTCACTGCCATCAGTCCACCAAGCGCCATAACCATAGGAGACAGATGACGGATCATAAAAATAAGTTACATAGCTTGCAGCCGGAACATTCAAGGTCCCGTTCGCTCCAAGAACATCACCGACATTAGTCAACGGTATGGTATTAGCTGCCGTGCTATAAACCAAGACTGTGCTACCGGCAGGAAGGTTGTTGGTGAGGGCACCTGCTGTTCCAGCGGTGATGTCACCGGCAAAAGGAATCGCCGAACCCACCAAGGTATTTTGACCGCCAGGCAAAGTCATCGAATTAGTGGTGCCAACAGGAACAGCCACCGTTCCGGCGAACGTATTCGTGAAAGTGCCATTCGGCGATATGAAGAAACCTTGGCCGACAGGCAGTGACGGGGTGGGCATATTGTTTAGCTCACTGCCATCAGACCACCAAGCGCCATAACCATAGGAGACAGATGACGGATCATAGTAATATGTAATGTAGCTTTGAGCCTGAACCGGCAAGGTCCCGTTCACCCCGAGAGCATCACCGACATTGCTCAACGGTATGGTAGTGGCTGCCGTGCTATAGAGCAGAATTGTGCTGCCAACAGGAAGGTTCGTTCCAAAAACTTCATTGGCACCGTTGCTGACCCCGATATTAAAGGGGACGGTCATCATGGTATTTGCGCCGCCAGGTGCCGCCAGACTGGCATACCCGACGATGTTTTGTGAATAAACAGGCTGGGCCTGTGAGGAGACGAAGCCCGCGGCGAGGAGCGCACCGGCGGACAAGAGCAGTGTTTTAGTTCTCATTTTGTGTGTTGTTGTTGTTCTAGTTGTTACCGTGTGTAGTGCAACTATTCCAGATGGCAAGGGGGGCGTCAACATTTTTTTTGAATTTTTTTTGAACGGATTTTCAACCACGGATGGACACGGATGGACACGGATTAAAACACCGGATTTACAGGGGATTTTAACGCAAAGGCGCAAAGAAGCAAAGGCGCAAAGGGTGGAAAAAGACGTTCCGTCAGTAAAATGTCACAATTTTATTGTGGGTAGGGCGGCGCTGCTGCGCCGCCGGACGCGCGGCAGCGCGTCCCTACCAAAATGAATTTCGTGCACACGGTGGGGCGGCGCTGCTGCGCCGCCGGAACGGACGCGCGGCAGCGCGTCCCTACCAAAATGAATGTCGTGCACACGGTGGGGCGGGCGCTGCTGCGCCGCCGGAACGGACGCGCGGCAGCGCGTCCCTACCAAAATGAATTTCGTGCACACGGCAGGGCGGCGTTGCTGCGCCGCCGGAACGGACGCGCGGCAGCGCGTCCCTACCAATGAATTTCGTGCACACGGTAGGGCGGCGCTGCTGCGCCGCCGGACGCGCGGCAGCGCGTCCCTACCAAAATGAATGTCGTGCACTCGGTAGGGCGGCGCTGCTGCGCCGCGCGGCCCTACCGTCTCAAATATATATGCTGATTATCATCGGGAATTGGCATCAGTCAGTGGTCGTGTTGTCCCATTTCAGTTTTTCAACTTTGTTGCTTTGTTCCCTGGTTGTTCAAATGCCTTCCGGCTCATCCGATCCTGTCTCCCGGACGCCTTGTCCCGCGCCCCGGACGAGTCGTCCTGCGGGCAGGACGACCTGTCCCGCCACGAGGATTGATCGTCCTGCAGGCAGGACGACGAATCCTGCGCAGCGGATTGACTGTCCCGCGCAAAGGACGACGTGTCCCGCATGGAGGATTGACTGTCCCGGTCACAGGACGACCCGTCCCCGGCCCGGGACGGTTCGCCAAGGTTCATTGTAGGGGCATCTTTTTTCAATAAATCCGGCATTATCCGGGCAATTGACTTGTCTTAAACCGTTAATGCAAAGGTATTTGCAACAATTTTTCCGGCGAATAACTTTGTGAACACCAAAAAACAACTTTTTTTTGACACCCCAACAGGTAGGGGG
>Ga0224554_1000025_pt1 | contig 126627 bp, 82 predicted proteins | sample 714S22024metaG_FD_180666 | JGI IMG/M metagenome (GOLD analysis project Ga0224554, IMG submission 180666) | Peat soil microbial communities from Stordalen Mire, Sweden - 717 S2 20-24 | ecosystem: Environmental > Terrestrial > Soil > Wetlands > Peat | place: Sweden: Norrbotten County, Stordalen... | reverse complement strand
AGTTGAGAATTTTGTGTGGAAGGTTCGATTCCCTTCGCCCGCTCCAACTTGGTTTTTCGCCCTTTTCGTTGGGTTTGACATCCATTTGCGCCTCGGCTAATGTTCCATGTGAGGTTTATGAATGATGCCGCCGCCGAAACTCCGCCCATTGTGACGTTGACTGAAGGCGCCGCCCAAGAAATCAAGGCCAGGCTGGCCGCCGATCCGCAGGGGGCCGCCAAGGGTCTGCGTCTCTACGTCGAGCAGGGCGGTTGCTCCGGCATGCAATACGGCATGGTGTTCGATGAAAAGCGCCCCGAGGATGTCGAGACGGCGGGGTTTGGGGTGCCGGTTTGGGTGGATGCCTTCAGCGCGAATTATTTGCGCGGCGCGGTCGTGGATTTTTCGGAGGCCCTGACGGGAGGCGGTTTTAAAATCACCAACCCGCAGGCCGCGCGCAGTTGCGGGTGCGGCAAGTCATTTGAAACCGCGTCTGCCGAAGAGTTGCCTCATTGAAGGGATTGGCAATGAAGCCAGCCATGGAAAATGCAAGTGCAACCATTGGCGGGATCCCCGCCAACTCGCGGCCCAGGGAAGGCCCGGTGGTGATCGTGGATGATGATCCATGCGACGCGTCGCTGTCAGAGAGAGTCATTCGCGAATTGGATCCCAGGTTTGCGGCGCAAATCCTTTCTTCCTGCGAGGATCTCCTGGCGTATTTGCAGGGAAACGACCCTTACCGCGACCGCACCAGATATCCCATGCCGGGCTTGGTCCTGCTTGACTTGAAGATGCCCGGCATGGACGGATTTGGGGTGTTGGAATGGCTCAAAGGCCATCCCGAATACGCGGATATCCCGATCGTTGTCCTGAGTGGATTTGTTGATATGATGGAGCAAGTCACCAAGGCCTATGGTAAGGGGGCGCACGCTTTCCTGACCAAGCCTATTCAAGTAAGCGACATCCAAAACGTTCTCTCCCTTCTGAAAATCTCCATTTAGAAGTTCGACGAAACGCGCCGGAGCGGCTAATCTCCGCCCGGTGGTCTTCAAAATTAAACGGCCTTTTTTCCGGTTTTTCGCGCTTTTTTGGCTGCTGTCATCAGTCCTGGCTGGAGCGCAGGTTTTCCGGGTGGCCACGTTCAACGTCGAGAATTATCTGGATACTCCCTCCGACCAGCGCCCGGCCAAATCCAGCGCAGCCAAGGCCCGGGTCCGCGAGAGCATTCTGGCCGTCAAACCCGACGTGATCGCCCTGGAGGAGGTCGGCTCGACCAATGCCCTTCTCGAATTGCAATCCGCCTTGAAGGCGGCCGGTTTGGACTTGCCCTACTGGGACCTGGTCCCCGGTTACGACACCAACATTCACGTCTCTGTTCTATGCCGTTTTCCCATCGTTGCCCGGCGCCCGCATACCAATGAAAGCTTTCTGCTGGAGGGCCGGCGCATGCAGGTCAGCCGCGGCTTTGCCGAAATGGACATCCAGGTCAATCCGAAGTTCAAATTCACCTTGATTGCGGTCCATTTAAAATCGCGCCGGCCCGATCCCAGGGCTGACGAGGAGGAATGGCGCTACCAAGAGGCGGTGGCATTGCGCCGGGTGATTGACGCGCGGCTGACGGAGGATCCGGAGCAGAAGCTGGTGGTGCTGGGTGATTTTAACGACCTCAAGGATTCCAAACCTTTGCGCACGATCATGGGCCGCGGGCGCGCGCGCCTGTTCGATACCCGGCCCGCGGAACGCAATGGCGACGATCCAACCCGCGCCGGCAAAGGCCACGATTCGCGCAACGTCACTTGGACCCATTATTACGCCATGGAGGATGTCTATAGCCGCATCGATTATATCCTCCTCGGTCGCGGCATGGAGCGGCAATGGCTGGGGGCGGAGACTTACGTGCTCAGCACGCCGAACTGGGGCCTGGCATCAGACCATCGGCCCTTGGTGGCGGGCTTTGCCGCTGAACCTCAATGAGGGTCTGAATCGTTGCTTGCGGTTTGGTTTCCTGTGACTGACCCTGCGTGCATGAACAGCCTTCATCATTTTCGTCTTCCCGCAAGATGCGGCGCGATTGCCCTGGCCTGTTCGCTTTTTTCATCCGGTGCGGCGGTCGCGGCTCCTGTCGCGGCCGGGGCCGCAACCAGCGCGGTGCAAGGCTGGCTTCATCAGCACCGCCGGCCATTGGGCGCGCCGTTGTCCGCCCAAATCAAAAGCACGGAAACAGTCAAGAATGCCGCCGGGGAAGCTCTCTATCACGTCGTGCGCCTGGATCCCGCCGGCTTCGTGATCTTGCCCGCCGATGACCGGGTTGTTCCGATAGTGGCATTCTCCGCGACCGGCAGCTTCGACCCTGCGTCCCAAGGCCCATTTGCGGCCATGATTAATCGCGACCTGCCGCGGCGGATGGCGCGGGCGCGGACAGGCGTGGCGGCGGCGGGGTCGCGCGTCAAATGGCAGGCCTTTCTGGCAAGTTCACCCAACCCGCCGCCGGATTCGGAGGAGAACGGCGCCATAACCGCTGTCTCGCAAATTTGGGTGGCGCCGTTTGTCCTGACCCTCTGGAATCAAGGCGCCGACGTCAGCGGCATCGATGCTTGCTACAACTATTACACGCCGCCTAATGCCGCGGGCAATGTCAACAACTACGTGTGCGGTTGCGTTGCCACCTGCATGGCGCAGTTGATGTATTATTTCCAGTACCCAACCATCGGCGTCGGCACCGCCAGTTTTTCCATCACCAACAACGGCACGACGCAGACAACTCAATTGCTGGGAGGCAACGGCTCGGGCGGCCCGTACGTCTGGAGCAACATGCCGTTGTCGCCCAATCAACCGACCAGCGCCCAGGCGATCGCCATTGGCGCCTTGACCCATGATGCCGGCGCCACCGTCCACATGTACTACACGCCATCATCCGGCTCGTCTGCTTATACCTATCTCGCCCAGCAGGCCCTGACCAACACGTTCAAATATTCCAATGCCGGTTACTACGAAAATGATGCCACCGGCATCAGCGGTTCGAATCTGTTGAACATGATCAATCCCAACCTGGACGCCCGGTTGCCTGTGGCGCTGGGCGTCGAAGACCAGACTGATGGCGCCGGGCATTGTGTGCTGCTGGACGGTTACGGCTACAGCGCCTCCACGCTCTTCCATCACCTCAACGCCGGCTGGGGCGGCGACGACGACATTTGGTACGCCCTTCCTGACATTGACACCCCCGATCAAAACAACAATTTCACCATCATCCAGGCCTGCATTTACAATATTTATACCAACGGCGCCGGCCAGATCATCAGCGGACGAGTGACCGACCCGACAGGCGCGCCCGTGGCTGGCGCGACGGTTACGGCAGTGCGCAGCGCCGGCGGCACGTATCCGGCGACGACGGATACAAATGGCATTTACGCCCTGGCCCGCCTCCCCGCGGCCTCAAGCTACACGCTGACCGCGACCAAGACCGGCTGCGCTTCCGCCACCAACCATTATTCAACCGGGACGTCCGTCTATAACGGGCTTCCAAGCGGCAACGTCTGGGGGGCGAATTTTGTTTTGACGCCGCCACTGCTCGTCACTTCGGAAACGGGCTTTGCCGCCATTGGACCGACCAACGGGCCATTCAATGTGTTCTCCCAAACCTGCACCCTGACAAACACATCCGCCTCGTCAATTAATTGGACGCTGTCCAACACCAACACGTGGCTGAGCGTCACTTCCACCGGTGGCGCCCTGGCGGCGGACGCCGCCTTTAACCTGACCATCACTTTGAATTCCGCCGCGAACACTCTGGCCGCCGGCAATTATACGGGCTGCATTTGGATTACCAACCTGAACAACGGCCTGGCGCAGCAATTGCAATTCTCCATCGTCGTGGCCACGGCGGATTATCCGATTGCGGTGACGGGTTTCAACATGGATGTCGTGGTCGAGAACACCGCCGTGGGCGGCAACACTTACAATTACGCCGACATCTTCGACCCCGCCTGCAACTTTTTGACTGCTCCCGACCCGGTTTGCTTTTACGAAGCAGGATTGACGGCGATCGATTATTTTGGAGGTTCCGCCGTCCTCGGTCTGCCGCAAAGCGGTCTTATCACCAGCCTGGTTGATCATGCAACAACCTTTCAGTTCGCGCCATATGGCGGCAGCAATGTGCTGTACTTGACTTTGGCTTCAAACGCGGCATCGCTCACCTTCATCACGCCGATGGCCTGCAAATCATTGAGCGTTCTGGCCGCCTCGGCCCAAGGCGGCGGCGCCGGCACGTTGGTTATTCATTTCGCGGACGGCACGAGCAGTTCCGCCATCTCGTTCAACGCGCCGAATTACCTGGCAACGAATTCGCCCGGGGCTGGCGCGGCCATCACCAATTTCGGTTTGCTGATCACAGGCGATTACAATGAATACGGCAGCATCGATATCAACGCTTATTTCCCAGTCCTCTACCAGACTTCCATCAACCTCAAATCCCTCGGCTTGAATGCCAAGCCGATCAACTCGGTGACCTTCACCATGCCCGGCGGCGCCGGCACGACCAGCAGCACCGTTACCGGCGTGTTCGCGCTCAGCGGCACCGAAGCGCCTTTGACCAATTCCCCGGCTTCTTTCGTCGCCAGTGCCGGGTGCCCAAGCCTTTCCAGCGGCAGATTCACGATGGAATTGACCAATTTGATCGGGCAGGGGCCGGTGGTCATTTCCGCATCCACCAACCTCTCGCAATGGGTCAACTTCTACACAAATCCATCCAGCTACGGCACGGCCTTCATCACCGATTCCAATGCGGCTTCCTTCCCCCGGCGTTTTTACCGCGCCGCCACGCCGTAACCGCCCCGTTTTTACGTTTTTTTAACGCCGGCGCGGACAAATTTGATTATGTTTTTTCGCCGCGCTGCGGGATGCTCTTCCCGTGCAGCGGAATATGCCAACATGAAGCCGAATCCAGTCGCGTTATTGATTGACGCAGACCGTCCCATGCGGCGGCTGGCGCGCACCTTGATGGAAGCGCACCACTACCGGGTTTATGAAGCCGAAACCGGCCAGGCCGGTATGAAGGAGGCCGCCGCCCGGTCGCCCGATGTAATTGTGCTCGATTTGTCGTTGCCGGACATGGACGGGTTGATCGTGCTGCAACGGCTGCGGGAATGGAACCACGCTCCCGTGCTCGTGCTCTCGGCCCGCGGCACGGAATCGGACAAGGTTCTGGCGCTGGACAGCGGGGCCAACGATTACGTCACCAAACCGTTCGGCTCGGCCGAATTGCTGGCCCGCCTGCGCGTGCTGCTGCGCCCGCAGCGCGCCGAACCGGACGGCCCCATCTTCGCCAGCGGTAATCTTCTTGTTGACATAAGCGCGCGTTCCGTGACCCTCGGCGGGCGCAAAATCGACATGACTCCGACCGAACAGGCCATATTTTACACCCTGGTCCGCCATGCCGGGAAACTGGTCACCCGCCAACACCTGTTTCGCTGCGTCTGGGGGAGTGATGCCCGGAACAAATGCCACGATCTCCACGTCTATATTGCCAGCCTTCGCCGGAAACTTCGCGATTCATCCGGGGAAATCCTCATTCAAACCGAAGGCAGCCTGGGCTATCGGATGTCGGTTCCTTCCGAGGATAACATCGTCAACCTGCCCTCGGCCGAGCCGATGCTGGCCGGCGCGGCGACACTCTGATCCCTGTCAAATCTCAAAACCTCGCAGGGCGCAGCTTCCGCGACATGAACCGTTAACGGGTTTTTAATACATTAGCCCGTTTCTTGAGTCTGATTTAAATCAATCTGTTCACCTTTTATCATCGTGAACAGTCGCCGCCGCCGGATGAACCCTGCTCCGCGGCCCGGCCATTTCTGCAAAACCTTGCGGTTCAATAAGTTCAAGCCCTCCCCAAAAACAGGCACGGCCCCTGCTCAATGTCAGAAGTCGAAAACGTGGCATTGAGTGAACTTTATTTATGAAATCTATTGAAATAATTCAAATAGTTTTGTTTTTCGGTTTGGGCATCGCCCTGACTCCGATCGTCGGCCGGTTCATGTACAAAGTCTATAAGGGGGAACGGACCTTTCTTCATCCGATTTTTTCTCCGATGGAGAAAATCATCTACCGGCTGACGGGCGTGAATCCCGAATCGGAGATGACTTGGTTGCAATACTTCTGGGCGGTGCTGGCGTTTGCGTTTGTCGGATTCGCCTCGGACATGGCGATCTTCATGACGCAGAAATGGCTGCCGCTCAATCCTCAGGGGCTTGACAACTGCTCCTGGCACCTGGCGTTCATGCAGGCCTGGAGCTTCACCTGCAACGCCGACTGGCAATCCTACGCCGGTGAGACGACGATGAGCTACTTCTCGCAGGTCTTCGCCATCATGGTGCATCAATTCCTGAGCGGCGCGTCCGGCCTGGCGGTGCTGGTGGCGGTGGCCCGCGCCTTGAAGCGCGCCTCGGTCAAAACAGTGGGCAATTACTGGGCGGACATGACCCGCGGGCTGCTTTACTTCATCATTCCGATTTCCGCCATTTGGGCCGTCCCTCTCGCCTGGCAGGGCGTGCCGCAGACTTGGAAGCCTTACTGGAACGCCAATGTGATGGAGCCTTACACCACGCAAATCCAGAAGACCGACGACAAAGGGAACAACGTCACCACCAACATCCAGTTGGTGCTGTCCATGCCCAAGATGGATGCCAAAGGGGTGCCGATGACCAACAACGGGGCCGCCGTGATGGTCGATACGCCCCAGGTTGACGCCAAGGGCGTGCCCATCATGACCAACGTTCCAGTCATGGTCGATGCCAAGGTAACGACGCAACCGATCCCGGTGGGGCCGGTCGCGGCATTGGAATCCATCAAGCAACTTTTCACCAACGGCGGCGGTTGGTACAACGTCAACAGCGCCCATCCGTTTGAGAATCCCACGCCGCTGACGGACTTCCTGGAGATGCTGGCGATCATCGTCGTGCCGATGGCGCAGGTTTATATGTTCGGCCTGTTTATCGGCAACAAGAAGCACGCCTGGTGTTTGTTCAATGTCATGCTCGCGCTCTACGTGCTTTCCTTTGCCGTCGCCTGGTACTGCGAGACCCGGCCCAACCCGGTCATGGCCGGCGTGATGCCGAACATGGAGGGCAAGGAACAACGCATCGGGGTCATGAACAGCGTTCTGTGGGGTATTTCCTGCACGGCCATCGACAACGGCTCGGTCAATTCAATGCACGACAGTTGGCTGCCACTGGCCGGCATGATGCCGATGTGGAACATCCTGATCGGCGAAATGCTCTTCGGCGGCATCGGCTGCGGCCTTTATTGCATGTTGTTCCATGTCCTCATCACCGTGTTCATTGCCGGGTTGATGATTGGCCGAACGCCGGAATATTTGGGGAAGAAATTGGACGCCTGGTGCGCGACATGGGCCGTCATCGGCGTGCTGATCCCCAATGCGGCCTGCCTGATTCCTACCGCGCTGGGCGTGTCTTTGCCGGTGGGTGTGTCCAGCATGAATAACGGCGGCCCGCATGGTTTGAGTGAAGTGCTGTACTGTTTCGGCGAAGCCGCCAATAACAACGGCAGCGCGTTTGCCGGGCTTAACGCCAACACGCCATTCTACAACATTGGCGCCGGCGTTGTGATCTGGATCGGGCGGTTCATTCCGATCATCGCCGCCCTGGCCATCGTGGGCCGGCTGGCCAGCAAGAAGACGGTCGAACCGTCCGCCGGCACACTGCCGACGCACGGTTGGACGTTCGGGCTGACGCTGGCGGGAGTCATCATCATTGTGGCGGCGCTGACCTTCTTCCCGGCGCTGTGTCTGGGGCCGATCGTCGAGCATGGACTCATGCTGGCCGGCCGCACCTTCTAAAACGACCATTACCAAAACTATGAGCACAAAAGTTGAATTCAAATATTCCGAACTGTTCCGGCAGGCAGTTATTGATTCCTTCAAGAAGCTGAACCCGCGGGACGAGATCAAGAACCTGGTGATGTTCGTGGTCTGGCTGGGATCGATTTGGACCACGATCATCCTGTTCCTGCCCGGCCAGTGCAATCTGTTCAACATCCAGATTTGCTTCTGGCTCTGGTTCACCTGCCTCTTCGCCAACTTCGCCGAAGCCATGGCCGAAGGCCGCGGCAAGGCCCACGCCGACGCGTTGCGCGCCCTGCGCACCAAGACGATGGCCCGCAAATTGGTGGATGGAAAAGAGACTTCGGTTGCTGCGGCGGAATTGAAAATCGGGGATCGCTACGTTTGCGAGACGGGCGACTTCATTCCCGCCGATGGCGACGTCATCGAGGGCATCGCGACGGTCGATGAATCGGCCATCACGGGTGAGTCAGCCCCGGTGGTGCGCGAGAGCGGCGGCGACCGCAGCGCGGTGACCGGCGGGACCAAGGTCATCAGCGACCGCATTGTGGTGCGGGTCACGGCGGAATCGGGCAGTTCATTTCTGGACCGCATGATCTCGATGATTGAAGGGGCGCGCCGGCAAAAGACGCCCAACGAAATCGCGCTGAACATCGTGCTGATCAGCCTGACGGCGCTCTTCATCGTCGTGGTTTTCGTGTTGCCGCCCTACGCCCATTACAACGAGAACGCGGCCGGCCAGAAAGGCGTCGTGTTGACGTCCATCCCGGTGTTGCTTTCGTTGATCGTTTGTTTGATTCCCACGACGATCGGCGGGTTGCTGAGCGCCATCGGCATCGCCGGCATTGACCGCCTCATGCGGCGCAACGTGCTGGCCACCAGCGGACGCGCCGTCGAGGCGGCGGGCGACGTGGACGTGCTCCTGCTCGACAAAACGGGCACCATCACCCTGGGCAACCGTCAGGCGACGGAATTCATTCCCGCGGCGGGCGTGAATATCGAAGAATTGGCGGATGCGGCCCAACTGGCCTCGCTCGCGGACGAAACGCCGGAAGGGCGCTCGATCGCGACCCTGGCCAAGGAAAAATACGGCTTGCGCGGCCGGGAAGTGGCCGAAACCTACGCGACGTTCATCCCCTTCAGCGCGCAGACCCGCATGAGCGGAGTGGATCTTTACGATGAACGCCACGGCAAACCGGGCGGCGGCGGGAAATCACAGCCCAGCGCGGCCGCGTTGCAAGCGCTTTCATCCGGCAACGTTGCGGTTAAGGCGCGGGCGGCGGCGGTTGTTGAAAGCCAGCCGATTCGCTGCATTCGCAAAGGCGCCTCCGAGTCAGTCCGCCAATTTGTGGTTGAGCGCGGTGGCAAGGTGGACCCGGCCCTGATGAATGTGGTGGAGGAAATCTCCAGTTTGGGCGCCACTCCTTTGTTGGTGGCCGATGGCCCGCGCCTGTTGGGCGCCATCCGCCTCAAGGATATTGTCAAAGGCGGCATCAAGGAGCGCTTTGCCCAACTCCGCAAAATGGGCATCAAAACTGTCATGGTCACCGGCGACAATCCGCTCACCGCCGCCGCCATCGCCGCTGAAGCCGGCGTGGACGATTTTATCGCCCAGGCCAAACCCGAGGACAAACTGGCCCGCATTCGCAAGGAGCAGGAAGGCGGCAAGTTGATCGCCATGATCGGCGACGGAACCAACGACGCCCCCGCCCTGGCCCAGGCGGACGTCGGCGTGGCCATGAACACCGGCACCCAGGCCGCGCGCGAAGCGGGCAACATGGTCGATCTGGACAGCAACCCCACCAAGCTCATCGAGGTGGTGGAAATCGGCAAACAACTGCTCATGACGCGCGGCGCGCTGACCACCTTCAGCATCGCCAACGACGTTTCAAAATACTTCGCCATCCTGCCGGCGATGTTCGGCCTGCTCTACGCCCTCACCCCCGGCGGGCGCGGTCCGCTGGACAAACTGAACATCATGTACCTGCATTCGCCGCAGAGCGCGATCCTCAGCGCGGTGATCTTCAACGCGCTCATCATCGTGGCTTTGATTCCACTGGCGTTGAAGGGTGTCAAATATAGGCCGTTGGGCGCCGCCGTCATCCTGCGCAACAACATGCTCATCTACGGCGTCGGCGGCATCCTTGTGCCGTTCCTGTGCATCAAACTAATTGACCTGTTGTTGGTGGCCATCCACCTCGCGCCTTAATCACAAATATCACAATTCTCACTCTTAAAACTATGAAAGTGCTCATTCAATCCGTCCTGCAAACAATCCTGTGGAGTGTCGTCGCCGGAATCATCTACCCCCTGGTCATTACGGTCTTTGCCCAAGTGGCCTTTCACAACCAGGCCGAAGGCAGCCTGGTCACACGCGACGGCAAAATCATCGGCTCGGCCCTCATGGCCCAGCAATTCACCGGCAGCAATTATTTCTGGCCGCGTCCTTCCTCCTGCACCTATGGCACGGGCGGCACTGGCATCAGCGCCTCCAGCGGCAGCAACCTGGGCCCAACCAGCGGCGCGCTTCAAACCAACGTCATCAACAACACCGCCGCCTTTATCAGCGGTAACAACCTGCCCACCAACACCGTCGTGCCGGTGGACATGGTCTATGCCTCCGCCAGCGGATTGGACCCGCACATCAGCCCCGAGGCGGCGCGGTTGCAGGCTGCCCGCGTGGCCGCCTCCCGCGGCCTGGGCGTGGACAAGGTCAAGGACCTGGTCGAACAATTCGTCGAGCCTCCCCAATGGGGCTTTCTGGGACAGGACCGCGTCAACGTGCTGCTGCTCAATGTCGCCCTGGACAAACTGGCGGCGGATTCCTCCAAAAAAGCGCAGGCGGCCGCGTCCCCTTCCCGCGGCTGAACCTGCGCCCGTCAGTTCCATGAAGCCGCACCCGCTTGCCCTCATCATTGATGAGGAGCACGCCAGTCAAGTATTATTGCGCCGTTTGCTCGAAGGCCATGATTTCCATGTCGCTTCGGCTGGCGACGGCGCAACCGGCCTCAGCCAGGCGGCCTCCTCACACCATGACTGCATTATTCTGGAACTGGATTTGCCGGACATGGACGGCCTGGCCGTGCTGCGGCAGCTTCGCCAATGCAGTCGCGCCCCGGTCTTCGTCCTTTCAAACCGCGGCGCCGAAGATGACGTGGTCGCGGCGCTGGACACCGGGGCCGACGACTACATGATCAAACCCTTTGGGCCTTTGGAGTTGCTGGCCCGCCTCCGCGTCCTGCTTCGGGATCTTCCCGCCCCGCACGAACCGCTTTTGGCCAAAGGCGGTTGGACAGTCGATCTCACCGGGCATATTGTCACCTTCAACGAGCACAGAATAACTTTTACCGCCATCGAAGAGGCCTTGTTCTACACCCTGCTCCAACACGAGGGCAGAATGGTAAGTTGCCCCTGCCTGCTCGACACCATTTGGGGCAGCGAAGGCAAAAGGGAACTGCGCAGCCTCCGTGTCTATATCGCCAAAGTCCGCGAAAAGCTGCAACCCTGGGATGACCGCATCGCCATTCAAACGGAATATCACGGCGGCTACAAACTCGTCTTGAATCACGCCAACGACCATGCCTGCCAGCCGATGGACCCGCAGCCCCGCCTGGCCAAAGCAGTCAGCGGCTGAAAATGCCATATTTAACCGCGTGTTTTATCAATGGGTTTTTTGACCTTACCCAGCCGAAGCGCCGTGGTAGGGCGAGGCTCCTGCCGAGCCGCGACTTCCCCATCTCCACGGTAGGGACAATCTCTGCTGGTCGTCCGCCTGTCCCATCAGGTCCCATCCTTCCCATAAATCCCATTCCTCCCATTCGTCCCTGGGTGCCCATCAAGAATTCCCGGGGAGCGCGGGCGTCTCGCCCGCCGAACACATCCTCAGAATCTTCGGCCGCAGCATCATTTAATCAGCTCCAGCGAAATCGGGGTCGGGCGCCTTCCCACCACTAAATCATAAGCGCTGTATCTCCCTCAGTTGCTCTGGCTGGAACAAGAACGGTGGATTGACGCCTGCGGAGCGCCGGGTTAGAAAGAATTTGGCGAACGACGAGCGGGCATGGATGCCATCGTTCTCGCATTACGCAAAATCAATGAACATGCGCAAACAGACTGGTTGGCCGGGGAAACGGACGTCGTGGTGACGCCCAGTGGGGAAACCCCCGATAGCCGGCCCACGCTTGCCAGGAAGGACAAGATTGGGTTTGTGGTGCTTTGGTTGTTTTCGATTCTCTTCATTGCAGGCGGAATTGCCTTCCTATCCTTCGGCTCGAAAGAGTTAATCCACGGATACAGCAGTAAATCCTGGCCTCAGACCCGGGGCGTCGTGACGTCCTCCGAAGTTTCCACAGGATTCGGGCGTAGCCCTTCCGGCGGGCAAAACACGCTTTTTTATGCCATGATTTCCTACGACTATCGCGTTTCAGGCAATGTCTATTCCGGCAGCCGCGTATCATTTGGCCATTATTCGCACGATGCTGCTGATGCGCAATCCACCGTGAGCCAATATCCAAAAGGCCGAAAAATAAACGTATCGTATGCTCCGGGCGATCCATCCCTCGCCGTTCTCGAACCGGGATGTTCCGCCGGAATGTGGGGGCCGATGGTGGGTGGCATTGTTTTTCTCGCCGTCGGATCCTTGTGTTTTGCGCTCCTGCGCTTCTTGAGACAATACTACCATCCTCCCCTGAATTCTGATCAGGCCGTCAAAGGTCAAAGTCAAAGTCATCAAAGAGGCCAACCCGTATAGTTGCCTCTTATGACGACCAGAATAATGCAAATATACGGTTCAACCCCTCGATCTTCGACGCGCTTTATCAATGGGATTTTTTGACCTTGCCCATCCGAAGCGCCGTGGTAGGGCGAGGCTCCTGCCGAGCCGTGCCGTCCCCAACTTGCCCCCGCGCTTGGACGCCCCTCACCTCTCCATTGCCCCGGTAGGGACGACCTGCCGGTCGTCCGCCTCTCCAACCACGACCAAAAAGAATGCGTCCCATCCTTCCCATGCTTCCTGTTAACCGCAAAGAGCTCTGCCAGATTTAGAGGTATTCAGGCCTGCATCAAATCCATTCCCCATCCTGCCATCCCGTCCTCTTTTCCCTGCGTTCTTTTATCCGCCGTTTCGTCCGCAGCGGCCCAAAAAGCAGTTCAGGGTTCGCGTATTTCGAGTATTTCGCGGTTAACAATTCTTTTCTTCCAGCCTTTGTTAAAACCACCCCTTTTTCCGCCTCTTGTCAACAATACATACTTGACAAGAGCGCCCCCGACCCCCGTTTTCATCAATCTTTACAGGAGTTTCCTGTTTTGAAAATTAATGTCCCCGGGACGTGTGCACTTTTCCCTGTTTATGCCATAATTAAAGGAAAAATCTGAATTATGAACGCAGAATGCCGAAGTCAATCCGCCGTCGCCGTGGCGGCCGGTGTTATGACGGGCCTGTCACCCCGGCTGGTCCGCCATAAGCCGGAAAGGGCCTTTGGCTCTCTTTCCCCTGCCCAACATTCCCCTGCCCGCTGCTTGTTCGGAAGTATTCCCCCAACCCTGAATTGTTGGCCGATTTCAGGCTGTTTCAGGCCGTTTCAAGGCGTTTCAAGCCAAAAAAAATAAAAAAAATTACCCTGAAACCGCGCAATTTTATGAGCCGAATTGGAAAAATCGCCAGACTGCCCGCTCCGCTTCGTGAGCAAATTAATGTCCGCCTGCAAAACGGTGAAAATGGCCGCGACATCATTGCCTGGCTCAATTCAAACGACGTGGTCAACGCCCTGCTGGCCGGTGAGTTCGGCGGTCACGAGATCAATGACGAAAACCTCTCCCAATGGAAACAGCATGGCTATCACGACTGGGAAATCCTGCAAGCGACCCTGGCCGAGACACAGCGCATCGCTTCCGAGGGCGCCGAACTGGACAAACTTGGCGGGAAAGCTCTGGCCGACAAACTGGCCGCCTGGATGCTGGGCCGCTATGCCGTCGCCACGCGCAAGTTGATTGAAAACGAGAACGATCAGGCCGCCTGGAAGTTGTTGCGCGAAGTCTGCCACGATCTGGTGGCGTTGCGCCGCGGCGATCATTTTGCCGGGTGGCTGCGCATCGACCAGGAAAAGCTGGCCTTGCATCTCCGCCGGGAGGAGCGGGAACTAAAAGCCGCCCAATCGGAAACAGAGAAGAAATCGGCGGCGCCAGTTCTAAGTGAGGACGAAAAGGAACGCAAGTGGAGGCAAACCTTTGGCATGCAACCCCTATGAACGCAGAACGCAAATCACCGCGCGACCTCTTGCTCCCCTACCAGCTCCGCTGGGCTGACGACAACTCACGTTGGAAGTTCGGCCTCATGGCCCGTCAGACCGGCAAGGATTTTTGCTCCGCTGAAGAAGGCGTGCGCGATTGTTTTGAGCACGAGCGTCACGGCGGCAAATCGACCTGGCTGATCGTCGCCCCCTCGGAACGCCAATCCATCGAATCCCTCGCCAAATGGAAAGAGTGGACCGAGGCTTACGACATGGGCATCTCCGACATCCGCCAGGAGCGGGACGGCGGCTCGGAAACCCTTCTGAAATCGGTCACGATTGTTTATCCACACGGCAGCCGCGTCATCGCCGTGCCGGGCCGGCCCGACACCGTCCGCGGCTACAGCGCCAACGTGCTCCTCACCGAATTCGCCTTCTTCGAAAACCCGGAAGCGACCTGGCGCGCCATTCTCCCCGCCGTCACCAACCCCTTGCGCGGCGGCGTGAAAAAAGTCCGTCTCATCACCACCCCCAACGGCATCGGCAACAAAGCTTGCGATATTTGGACAAAGAACTATGAAGGCGGGGCGGCCACTCCGCTGGCCGCCGGGGGCGGCGCGCAAGTGATTGCGCGCAAAGGAAACAATGACGCAAATCAGAGTTCTTCGTTAACTTCGTTCGCTTCTGTTCATCAATGGAGTTGCCATTTCGTTGACATCCACACCGCCGTCAAAGACGGCCTCCCCGTCAACATCGAAGAGTTGAAAGCCGCCGTGGATGACCCCGAAGCCTGGGCACAGGAATTTGAATGCCAGTTTTTGGATGTCCAAGCCGTCTTGCTCCCTTACGAGCTGATCGCCTCCTGCGAGAGCATCGAGGCCACCGCCACCGCCCCGGTCGGTTATTGGGACGCCAATCTCCAATACCCCATCGACATGGGCATCGATTTCGGGCGTCGCCATGATCTGACTGTTTGCTGGTCCAACGCCCGGTTGGGCGATGTGGCCCAGACCGTCGAAGTGCTGGAGTTGCCCAAAATGAGCACGCCGGAGCAGATCGAGCACCTTCGGCCTCGACTGAAACGGGCGCGCCGTGTGTGCCTGGATTACACCGGCGCCGGCATTGGCATGGGGGATTATTTGGTCAAGGAATTCAAGGAATGGAAACCGGCGGAGCACAAATACGGCAAAATTGAACTTCTCACCTTCAGCAACACGCTCAAGGTGGATCTCTTCTCCAAACTGCGCATGGCCTTTGAAAAGCGCAGCGTGCGAATTCCGATCAGCCGTGCCGTGCGCGAAGATTTGCACAGCATCAATCGTGTCACCACCACCTCGGGCGGCGTGACCTATCGCGCCCCTCACTCCGCCGACGGCCACGCCGACCGTTGCACCGCCCTGGCCTTGGCCTTGCGCGCCGGCCAGGACGACTCTGGTGGCTTTTATTGCTTTATCACCGACACCCGCATCAACCGGAACCTTGCCGAACGCCGGAACAGAATCCCCTTCGCATGAAACACCCCGCCAATCACGAATCTCCTAACCCCGTGGTGAACAGACGGCATCTCGACGACAGGCGGGTCGTCCCGGCCCGGATTCCCTTCATTTCCGCCCCTTTTATTTTCGCCGAAATGGTGTAGCATGGAGGAGGTTTATTTATCGTGCCAAAAACTATATGATACAAAAAACTTTTCCTGTTTTCAGCATGACGCGGCTGTTGACAACAGTCTTCGCGCCAAAACCGGGCGAACGCATCGCCATTCTCATCGACCTGCCGGACACTCGCGCCGTCAAGGACTTCGCCTTCCTCAACGACCCCGCCCTGACCATTCAGCGCCATGCCTGCGACGTGTTTTACCAGGGCCTCAAAAACGGCGGCCTCAAGGAAATGCAGATGACTGGCGGCGACCTCTTCGCCTACGAGGTCACCGGCGGCAGCAATCTCGATTTGCCCGCCACAGCCGTCGATACCGCGGGGCGCGAGGTGCGGTTCGAGAAGGACATCTATCCCCGCTACAACATCCTGCTTTGCATCTCCACTTTTTCCGCCACCGCGCCTTTGACGGCTTTCGCCAAACAATTTGGTTTTCGCGGCGCCACGATGCACGGCCTGAACGACATTATTCTAAAAACCGGCCTGGCCGTGGATTACAACCAGGTCAGCCGCGACGCCGAGAAACTCCGCCTCGGTTTGACGCGGGCCGATTATTTTGAAATCGACTTCGAGGTCTTGGGCAGGACACACCGTCTCACCCTCCAGTGCGGACGCCAGGAGGCGCAGAAGAGCCACGGCATTTGCCGCGGCGAAAAGCCGGACGTGGCCAATCTGCCCGCCGGTGAAGTCTATTTTGTGCCGCAAGGAGCCGAGGGCGCGTTCCCGATGCGTTATGAGGACGGCACCATCGGCCTCATGCAGGTCAGCGGCGGACGGATTCAAAAGGCTGACTTGTTGCAAGGCCGCCAGAGCGTGGTCGATGAACACAACCGAAAGCTCAAATCAGATCCCGTCACCGGCGAAATTGGCGAACTGGGCTTCGGCACCCAGGAGCTTCCCGCCTCGGGGCGCGACATCCAGGACGAAAAGATTTTCGGCACCCTGCACGTCGCAACCGGGCGCAGCGACCATTTGGGGGGGCATTTGACGCCCGACAAATTTGCCACCGCCAAAAACGCCACCCACGACGACATCCTGTTTTCTCCCGCCAAAACGCCGGAAATTCTTGTGACCCAGGCGCGCATGTATCGCGATGGCAAAAAGGAAGTCGTCATCGAGAAGTTCCATCCTTCCGCTTGGTTGCGCCAGTTGCTCGCCTCCTGACACGACATGGCCGAAATTTATTACGACAGCGAACGCGCCCTTTCGGAGTATTTGCTGTTTCATTATGGCGCGCAGGATGAACGCATCCCCGGCTCCTTGACCGGCCCGCTCCAGTTTCCGGTCCGTTGCGTCAGCGAATGCCTCGATGCCGCGCGCCTGCCGCCCCGAGCCAGGGCCCTGGATTTGGGCTGCGCCGTCGGACGCGCCTCCTTCGAATTGGCCCGCCATTGCGCGCAGGTCCTCGGCATCGATTTTTCCGCGAGCTTCGTCAGCGTCGCCACGCTCTTGCGCAACAATGGTTCCTTCGATTTCAATTACATCGAAGAAGGCGACTTGACCCGGCCGCACCGCGCCGTCGTGCCGCCCGATATCGACCGCAAGCGGGTGAATTTCGAACAAGGCGATGCCGTCCGACTGCGGTCCGGCTTGGGCCAATTCGATGTCGTGCTGCTGGCCAATCTGCTGGATCGCGTGGACCATCCGGCAAAATGCCTCGCACAACTGCCCGGGTTGCTCCACCCCGGCGGTCAACTTGTCATCACTTCGCCCTACACCTGGCTGTCAGAATATACTCCGCGTGAAAATTGGCTGGGCGGTTTTATCCGCGACGGCCGGCCCGTGCAAACCTTTGACACATTGACGAAGATTCTCGCGCCGCATTTTGAATTGTCCCGTCGGCAGGACCTGCCCTTTGTGATTCGCGAACACGCCCGCAAATATCAACTCGGCCTTGCCGACGCCACCTGCTGGATTGGAAGATGAAGGACCGGGAGAACGACTGATGACCAATCGCGAACGACCACGGAAAGCCCAACTGATGCGTCCTTCATTGGCCATTAGGATTTTGTTATCAGTCCTTCTCCTCTGCGCCCTGTCCGGCTGCTCGCCCAAACCTCATCCGCAATTGATCGTCGGCATGGAACTGGCCTATCCCCCCTTTGAAATGATCGACACGCAGGGCCGCCCCGCCGGCGTAAGCGTCGATCTGGCCCGCGCGCTCGGCCAGTTTATGGGCCGCGAGGTGCAAATCGCAAACATTCCCTTCGACGGTTTGATTCCCTCCCTGCAAACGCACAAGATCGACCTGATTATCTCCTCCATGACCGCCACGCCCGAACGCGCCAAGTCCATTTCCTTTTCCGATCCTTACTTGACAACCGGCCTTTGTCTCCTGGTCGGCAAAAGTTCGCCCATCCAGTCCATCGCCGACGCCGATCAACCGGGGCGGACGGTGGTGGTCAAGCGCGGAACAACCGGGCACATCTATGCCGCCGGGCACATCAAAAAAGCGCGCCTGCTGGTGGTGGACAAGGAAGACGCCTGCGTTTTGGAAGTCACGCAGGGAAAGGCGGACGCGTTCATTTACGACCAGATTTCGACATACGAAAACTGGCGCCGCAACCCGGAAACGACCCGTCCGCTGTTGCAACCTTTTCAACAGGAGTCCTGGGCCGCCGGCCTGCGTCCGGGCGACACGGAGCTGCTGGCACAAGTCAATCATTTTTTAAAAGATTATCAGGCGCGCGGCGGATTCGGGCAACTGGGCGACCGTTACCTGAAGGACCAAAAAGAGGCTTTCAGAAAAATGGGGTGTCCGTTTTACTTTTGAGCCATGCCGTGGACGCGCTATTTTGCCGTGGCCGATGAACCGGGAACGCCTCCGCCCTCCTGGCCGGTGCGGGCGCTTAACTTCGGCCTGGCTGTCCTGGCCATCTCGCTCGTTTTCTTCTTGTCATTCCGCCATCTGGCTTATCACCTGCGCTGGGGGTCTGTGTATCAATACCGGGCGCTCTTCTGGCAGGGATGGCTCGCCACGATCGGCATTTCCATCGCCGCCCTGTTCTTGAGCGCCGGCATCGGGCTGCTCTCGGCCCTGGCCCTGCGCAGCCGGATTCTGCCCTTGCGCTATCTGGCCAGGATTTACGTGGAACTGGTCCGCGGCACGCCGTTGCTGGTGCAAATCCTGATTTTTTTCTACGTCGTGGCCGACGCCATCGGGGTGGGCAATCGCTACCTGGTTGGTGTGCTCACGCTCGCTTTCTTCAGCGGGGCCTACATCTCGGAAATCATTCGCGCGGGCATCGAAAGCGTCGGCCAGTCCCAACTCGAATCGGCCAGGGCCATCGGGCTGACGCCGGCGCAGACCTATCGCCACGTCATTTTCCCCCAAGCCCTGCGCCAGACGCTCCCCCCCCTGGCCGGCCAGTTTGTCTCCCTGGTCAAGGACTCCTCGCTGCTCTCCATAATCTCCATCAGCGAATTCACCTGGAACGCCGAAAGCGTCAGCGCCATGACCTACAGCACGCTGGAAAGCTATCTGCCGCTCGCCGCCGGCTATCTTGTTTTAACCCTGCCCATTTCTCTTTGGACGCGCCATTTGGAGAAACGGCACCGCTACGAAACCTGACGGTGAAACTCGGCCTCCAGCAAATCAGCAAGCGATTCGGAGTCCATCCGGCGCTGGATGGCGTGTCCCTTCAGCTTGAGAAGGTGCATACCCTGGCCTTGATCGGTCCGTCGGGCGGCGGTAAATCAACCCTGCTCAGAATCATCGCCGGCCTGGAACATCCCGATTCCGGGACGGTGGAGATCAATGGCGGGCGCGTTGTTTTCCAGGAAGAGCGCTTGCGGCAACATCGCCGCACCATCGGCACGGTCTTTCAGGCCTTCAACCTTTTTCCGCATTTGACCGCGCTGCAAAACATCACCCTGCCCTTGGAACAAGTCCACGGCCATCCCGCGCCGGAAGCGGAGGAAATCGCCCGCCGGCTCCTCTCCCGTTTCCGCCTGCAAGATCACGCCGGCAAACGCCCTGCCGAATTGTCCGGCGGCCAGCGCCAGCGCGTCGCCATCGCCCGCGCCATTTCCATCAAGCCGCGCCTGCTGCTTTTCGACGAACCCACCTCCGCCCTGGACCCCGACATGACCTCCGAGGTGCTGGACATGATCAAGGAACTGCGGGAAGAAGGCCGTGATTTTATTCTTGTCACCCATGAAATGGGCTTTGCCCGCCAGGTCGCCGATCAAGCGGCCTTTCTGGCCGGGGGCCGCATTCTCGAAGCCGGCCCCGTCGCGCCGCTTTTCGATTCCCCCTCCGCGCCGCAAACCCGCGATTTCCTCGCCAAGGTGCTCAAATACTGACCCGGGAATATGAACTCAGTGGCTGAAAATGCCGTATTTGACCACAGCCAGGACAAAGCCAATCAAGCCCACGGCCAACAACCAAAAAATGCCCTTGACCGCCAGCACCACACCCGTGACCAGGAGCGCAGCCATTATCAGCCAAACCAGAATAACCAAAAAAATATTCATGCAGCAGACAATCTAATCCACTTCCAGGAGGATGCAAGCCGGGACATGCGATTGGCGGGGTCATCTGCCGGGTCCGGGATGGGGACGCGACTTGAAAAGGCTGTTGTCGAACGTGAATTGCCAGGCGATGTAGCATTGGAACTTGATCGGGCCGTCGAGGCATCGCCCCGCCGAAAAAAGCAAATGTTGATGTTCGCTGAAATCAATGACCGTGCCGACGTTGAACTCAGTGCCAAAATTGGGAAAGTCCGTTTCATACAGCGTTTGATGATACACCTCCACGCCAATCAGAACATTGGTCCAAACCTGCTTCTGCAACACACCCCCGGCAAACCCCCAGTTGTCGTGGCCGGAAAAGGAATTGAGACCGTAGCCGCCCCCGCCGTAAGCCGTCCACGAACCCCAACTCTTCTGAATCCACAAAGGAAGAAAGGCCTGGGTGTGGCCGTTGCCGAGGTTGTCGCGCTCGCTGCCGGTCGGCAGTTCCACCAACGGGAAAACTCCCGCCTGGGGCCACCCGTTCGTCTCCTGGATAAACCGGTATTTTGCGCCCAGTTCAAGATCGCCCGCCCCGTAATGCGCGACTCCCTCCGGCGGCGAGTCGTAAGCCAGGGGCATGATCATGTGAAGCTGCAAGTCCGGCGCCGCCCCATAGTTGACTTCGAAGTGCGGCGCGGTGCCCGACCAGTCGCCCCCGAGTTCCGAATGGATCGAAGCAATATAAAATTCCCAATTCTGGTAATCCACCGGCTCAGGGTCGTCGGTGACGAACGGCGGACCGCCCAGGGCGGCTCCAACCATCCCCAGGCTCAGGGCGGCCGCCAGAACAACGATGGACATGTTTTGATTCGCATGCATGACAGCTTCTTTAATCGGCGATCAAATAAAAGCCCGGGACTATGAGAACGCCCGCAACCACTCCCAAACAAACAATGCCGGTAATTTTTCGCATCCAATTATATGACTTCACCTTGTCAAACGCAAATTGCTCACTTTGGCGCGGGCGACCCGGGGGCGTTGCCGGTTTTCAACTCCTGCTCGATTTCCTGTTGCAGGCGGCGCGCCATCTCGAAATTGGGATCCAACCGCAATGCCTCGGCGCAAGCTTCCCGCGCCTTGGCGGGCTGCCCCGTCCGCTCATACACGCTGGCCAGATTGAACCAGCGCTCCGAGAAGCCCGGATTCTGGCGCGCCGCCAACTCCAGCCACGCCGCCGCCTCCCGCCACCGGCCGATTTTCGCGTCCGTCAAACCCAGTTGCGTCGTCAGCCTGTCGTTCTCCGGATAAATCTGCCGCGCCCGTTGCAAGGTCGTGATGATCTGCTCCGCCTGTTCAGGCGTCAGCGTCTTCGCCGTCCGCCATTTCGTCATCTGCGGCAGGGCGAAAACCGACGCCACCGCATTATGTTCGATGCGTTTGATCCCCGGATGCTGGAACTCCGTCCGCATATACAGCGTCAACTCATCGCGCCAGGCGCCCATCTGGACCAGGCTCGTGCCCGTCCAGATGGCGATCAGCGCCGCCGCTGCGGTGACCGCCAGGCGCGGGCGCAGCCGTGAAACGTTCAAAAACACGCCGCCAAGCGCCGGCAAAAATCCCATCAACGGCAAATAAAGAAATCGCTCCGCCATGTATTGCATCATGGGCAGGAGATTGGAAACCGGCAGCAGGAACAGGCCAAGCCATATCAAACCGAACGCGGACATCCTCCATTCCGGACGCCGCCACAGCCACGCCGCCAGCGCGACGAAGAACAACACCAGAAACAATCCGCCCGGAACGGCTCCCGAAAAAAACGAATGCGGCGGCCCGCCCACCATGAAATCGTAATCGGCGCAAAACGGCGGAATGCCCCAAAGCAGCCGCCAGTATTCCAACGCCACCGGAAACATATCGATCAACGTTTGTCCATGGCTCCCGGAGATCGGCGCGCACTGCGCCGATTGGCCGATGACCAGATGGCGATAAACCACATAGAACCCCGCCACCGCCAAAAACGGGACCGTCAGCGCCGCGCTCCGCCGCCAGGGCAGTTTCAGCAGCCCGGCAAACACGACAAACACGATCAGGGCCAGCGGCACGGCGGATTCCTTGGAAAAAACCGCGAACAAAAATAACACCAGCGCGGCCACATAGTGTGCCGCTCCCCTGTTCCATTTGAGCAGAGACCGCATGGCGGCAAGCACAAACACCGCCGCCATCAAATCATCGAGGCACTTGACCCAGCAGACCACCTCCGAAACTACCGGATGCGCCGCAAAACCGAGAGCGACCAACAACGCCGTCAATCTCGCCGCGGGCGGCGCCGCGCCCGCCACGCGCTGGCAGAGCATCGCCACCACCGAAAACAGCAACATGGCAGCCAGCCCGTGCCACAGAACATTGGACAGATGAAAAATCCACGCTTGCGGCTCCGCCCGGCCGCCGACGGCCTGGAGCAACGCGTAAAAGACCGTGCGCACCGGTCGAAAACTTGGCGCCACCTCCGCGGATTGCGCCTTCACCGACGTGAAAATCGCAGGCAGGTTCTTCAGCGAGCGGATACTCGTGTTTTGGACCACCAGCACAGTATCATCCCAAACAAACCCAAACCTCACCGTGTTTCCCCAGACCAGGATCGTAAACACTCCGATCAGTGCGCAACAGATCCACGTTCTTGCCAGATACTTTTCCAATGCCACGCCGCGGATTATACTCGCAGACCCTCAGAAGTCGTCTCAGAAATGGTCACGCGGTTGACAGGGGGTTGGACTTGCGGGATGATGCGCTTATGGAAAAAATTATTTATCCGCGCAGCCCGCGCGAAATGATGTCCGGCTGGGTCTATCTGCCCCGTTTCGTCGATAAAATCCGGCTGCACAAGGCCGGCAAACTCCATGCCGATTATCAGGAGAACTTCACCAAGGGCTTCGACGGCGCCTGGCTCAAGGCCGCCGGGCTTAACGCCGAAAAATTCCTCCCGGTGGTCGAGAATTCCCTGACCGACGGCGAGGTGGCCGATTGGGTCGCCAAAAACGTCTACAAGTCGGACTCCGATAAGGCCGCCTTTCGCGATTTCGTTTTCAATCGCGGGCGTGACGACGAAGCCGGCAAAGCCCGTTTGAAGATGCGCAAGGAGGAAGCAGGTTTCGCCCAGCGCGACGATATTCAGACCTTCGTCGATTACATCGACGCCGACGAGAAAAGGCTTTGAGGCGCTGGCCGTTACGCGACCTTGATTACATAGCCCGTCCGGGGAACGCGCCGCAACAGACGGTTGGCGTTTTTGTTCTGGATGAACTTCGCCGTGACCGGGTTGATTTTTAGAACCGCCCCAAGTGTCGCCCGGGTCTTTTCCAAGTCAACGCCGTTGGCGGCCAGGTGTTCCGCCATGCGTTCGAATGCGGGCAGCGCATCCTTGTCGCCTTGGATCTGTTCACGCATCGCGCCGGGCGGTTGCAAGCGTCCCAAGCGGTAGGAAATATTGGAAAAGTGGCAAAGAGCGGCCGAAAGGTGGCCTTCCTCAATGGGTGCATGCAGGCTGCTGTCGCGGCGGCTGCGCACCGCCTGGATGAAATTCTCGAAATGATTGGTCGCGCCCTCGAAGCTCTTCATTTCTTTGCCGTCTTTGTCAAAGGCCTTTGCGCTCGTGTAGTTGGGCACCAACACATGCCCCCCCTCGCATTCGATGACCACGCCGATTTCCGCGCCCTTATAATTGTCCATTTTCGTGGAACCAGTTTTCTCGGGCAACCCGCGCACTTCCATGATCAGCGGCGCGCGTTTAAAATCGTGAATGGTTATCAACGTATTGGGAGTTTGGCCGTCATCGGTGTAACCGAGCCGGCCGCCGACGGAGAACGCCCTGTAGGACACCGTTTTTTCCCCCAGGAACCAGCGCGCCACATCGACTTCATGCACACCCTGGTTTCCCAAGTCGCCGGCGCCATAGTCCCAAAACCAGTGCCAGTCATAATGAAATTTTGCGCGGCGCGGCGGCGTCAGCGGCGCGGGGCCGCACCACAAATCGTAATCAACGGTGGCCGGCACGCCTTGCGGTCCTTCTGTTGTGCCGATGCTGGGCCGCCGTTTGTAACAAATACCGCGGGCCGCCAGGATGTTTCCCAGCGCCCCGCTATTGACCCACTCCACCGCTTGCTGAATTCCCTGGCTCGAGCGCGACTGTGTTCCCGCCTGGACGATTTTCCCGTAACGGAGAGCCGCCGCAATCAATTGCTCCCCTTCCCAAAAATCATAAGAAACTGGTTTCTCGACATAAACGTCCCTGCCACTCTGCATTCCCCAGACGGCGGCCAGGGCGTGCCAATGATTGGGCGTGGCAATGGAAATCGCATCAATATTTTTGGCGTCCAGCAGTTTGCGAATATCGGTGTAAGCGGCCACCGTCAGGCCGTTCTCCCCGCAATGTTTAACCCCGGCGTCGAGCACATCCCGATCCACGTCGCACAAGGCCGTCAGGCGCACCCCGGATAGCTTGCGCCATTCCTTGATATGCTCCTTCCCGCGCCCGTTAAATCCGATCACCGCCACGCGCACGTCCTGATTGGCCCCGGGCACTTGCGACCAGGAACGCGCGGACAGGCTGATGGCGCTGGCGGCGAATGCCGCTTGCTTGAGGAAACTGCGACGGGTGATTGGAGTTTTCATAATTTGACGCGGCTCGCGTGTTTGTTGTTCGACAGGTCTAGGGCCTCTTCGTTCGGCTGTATTCTTGATATTGTTCGGCGACGCCCGCCTGCTGTTCGTCCCCCTTGTGCAGGTAAAAACGGTAACGGAAAGTGATGCTTTGGCCCGCCGGGAGTGTGAAATCACCCGTTCCTTTCGGTTTGTTCTCAAAATGATGAACGCCGAATGGATTGGCCGCGAAAAGTCCGTAATCCCGCACATGCCACCAAGTCGGATGCCGCGGATTATCCGGGTGATCGAAGATGGCCATCCCGACAATTTCTCCATTGACCGGCCCGTAATAATCGCACCAATCAGCCCTCTTGCCCCAAGTCTCTCCGTCCCGAACGCCCGAAGACAGAACAATATGTCCTTCGCCCGGCCTGTCCACATGCTTCAAACGCATCGACTCAGCCAGCCTCGCCGCCATCGTGCCGTCCTTGTCGTCGCCGAAAACAACCGGCTTGTCCGGCGGCGCCTGGAGCGTGACTTCAAAATCAAACAACCGCTGGTCATCGGGCCGATTGTAAACGCGCAGCGTGCGCGCGTCCGTGCAGACAATGCTGCCGTCGGGCGCCAGCCAATTGTCCGTGGACCGGATCAGGCCCGATTTCCTGCCGGATTGGATCGCGAGAAATTTCTGATGGACAATCGTGCCGCCGTTGGTGATCCCATCGGTCCAAAAATCGATTCCATCCACACTGGAGTGCGCGTACCAAAGCGAGCGGTGATGATGATGGTCGTGTTGTTCATCGGTGGTATTCTCCATCGGCCAGCGCCGGGTCATGGGAAGTTCATCGGGCCCAAGCAGCGGATAGAAATAAGGCCGCGGCACATCTTGATAGAAGTATTCGGTAAAGATTTTTCCATTGATCTCGACGCGGAGCCTGCCGGCTTCCCGGGAGATCCGCACACCGTTGGCATGGCGTCCCTGGGTATAAGCGCAACCCGCCAGCAACAACACCCCCAGCATCCCGGCAATGCCGGCCAGGGCAAGAATTGGCTGTGTCTTCATGACCTGATTATTGGAAGCGGCGCAGGCGGATGGCCAGTAAAAACTTCAATCAACCTCGCTCGGATCAGGACCACGCCTGTCCGGCAAACCGCCTGTCAATAACCCTGGAAGCATCCTCATTTTTGGTACCGACGGAGGGGGTCGAACCCACACACCCTTTCGGGTACTAGATTTTGAGTCTAGTGCGTCTGCCAATTCCGCCACGTCGGCATCAACTTGCTCCAACCAATTGGACCGCCGGTCCGAAGACGGCAAGTGGCGCCCGTTTCCGCGAGTGCCACATTTGCTCCAATTCGTCAGCAATGGAAATCAGTATGGCAGAATAAAACCCAACGGCAAGTTGATTCATCATGGTCGCGAAACATCCGTTTGTTCCAGATTGGCCGGGTTTGGAAACACGCCTTCCCCATGAATATGCAGGCCAAATCCCGGCCTCAGTTGAATCACTCAGCGTTGCGATATTCTCCCCGGCGGGCTGGCATTGGATCCAGTCGTGAGCTGTAGCTGGTAACGCGGAATAATGTCGATGCGCTGGAGAGTGGCAATGCTGGCGTTCCCTGCGAAATCCGGACGCGCCTTCTCCGCCATATAAATGGGCGCGTCTTTGCGCAACGGCAGAATGGCGATGCGCAGGTCGCCCCCGAGAATGTCAGGAGCGTGACGGCGCAGTCCAAGCTCAAATTCGTTCCCGTTGTAAAAGTCGTCGGTGACAAACTTTCCGTCCAACATCACGCGGGCAACATCTCCGACGTAGTAAAAACGCAGGATGGGATCCATGCCGAGATCGATATCCGCCGGAATTTTGATGCGCCAAACAGCCGCTTTTTCAAAGTCTGAATCCAGCGGCGCGGTCGCAACGGGCTGCTCGATTTTGCCCATGGGGATTTCCCGCGGCGGACCGGCGCCCTGCACTTTCCTGCCAGCCGCCTTCAATTTAACGGCGCGCGGGGCGGAGGGAGCATAGCGCCGGAAAACGCCTTCAGTCTGGGTTTCGAGTTTGGCGCCTTGGAACTCGAGTGAGGATGGCGCCGGATAAATCGCCACGCTGAGATCACCGGGGTTGGTTGAACTCAGACGCAGACTGTCTCCGTCGAGGACAAGGCCGGCAGGGGTCAGAAAGACCCGGTCGCGCCCCTGCAAATCACCCTTCCACAAGGCGAGGGAGTCCCTGTTGTCAAGCATAACAATCTGTAGTAATCGGCCGTCCGCCAACTGGAACCTGGCCGCAACCCCGGTGCCTGGCTTTACATCCCGGATCACACTCGCGTCTTTGCCGCGGGAAAGATGGCCGCTGATGACGTCGAGGGGCGGCCCGTTTGGTGCGAAGGCAAATTGCGCGGGAACGCCCTCGGTTTCCGCGAAAAAGACCGTCCGCGCGTTGCCATCGTCAGCCGCGGTCAACGGCTGCGCGGTGGCCCAGGCCAGTCGAACGCCCTGGCCAAGATCAAGATTGAACGGCCAGAGCAGGCACGCGCCGGACGGAATGGTGACCGGCGTTTGGGGAAAAATGAGCGCGCCGGAAGGAAGATGGATCACGAACTGCACGTCCTTTTGCGGAGGCATATCCTGCAGGCGCTGATAATTATCCACGAACACGAACCCGCTCTGGCCGTCGGAACGAACGCTCCAGCGCAGGGTGTCAAAATCATTTTTCCCGCGCGGCCGCTGCTCCGGCATGGTGGCTGGCATCCCCGCCAGTTCCGAACCCCATTCGTGAAGAAAAAGATGCAGGCGCCGCAAGCGATGGTATTGCTCCCGGATTTGGCCATACTGGCCGAGCGGAGCCTGAAAGTCGTAGTTTTTCACCGGCATGTCATTCCAGTAACCCGTGGCTTGCGATTCCATCAAGGTGGTCAGTTTGCCTACGGGATTCACGCCTCCGTGATACATGTAATAGCCGGGCAGGCTGCTGCCCGACCCGAGCTTGATGAGCGTGGTGGACTCGATGTCCTTGGGATTGACGAGGATGCGCCGGTGGTAACTGTTCATCATGCCGCCCCCAATTTCGCAGGTGAGATAGGGATAACTTGCGGCGTCCGGCGGATCCACCGCGCCTCCTTCGCCGGGCAGTTCACTGGCGTTGGCGTCATCCATGCGGAAATTCGAAAAACGAAACCCCTTCCAATAGCCGGCCGGCATGGGCTTGAGGACCCGGTCCCAAAATCCTTCCGCATACACGCCATAGAGTGGAACCACCTCGCCGAAGGGCAAATGTCCCGCAGGCTGGTTCCAGCCGGTTCGGGTGTAGATCGGCGCGTCGAGCCCCATTTCCTGCCCGATGCGTTTCAGGGTCAGCAAATGTTCGGCCGGGCCGCTGTATTCGTTTTCAAACTGGATGCCAACGACCGGCCCGCCATCTTTCCAGAACAGCCCGTCAAGCTGTCGCGCGATTTCGCCGTAGAAAATTTTCGTCCTGGCCAGATAGTTCGTGTCGTTGGCGCGCGTCTTCCAGCCCTTTTTCAAAAGCCAGTCTGGAAAGCCCCCGTTCCGCACTTCACCGTGGTCCCAGGGGCCGCACCGCACAAATGCCTTCAGTCCGGTTTCCTCGCAGAGTTGGATGAAGTGACGCAGGTTGCGCGATCCCGACCAGTCAAACTTTCCTTCAATCTCCTCGTGATGGATCCAGAAAACGTAGGTGGAAACGATGTCCACGCCCCCGGCCTTCATTTTGAGCAGTTCTTCGCGCCACTCCTTTTCCGGGTAGCGGGAAAAGTGAAACTCGCCCATTACGGGCGTCCACCGCTTCCCGTCCAGCAGAAGGCTGTTGCCGTCCAGCGTCAGCGTGGCGCCGTCCGGGCGGCGCGCCTCGCCCATTTTGAAACCTTCAGTGACGGGAGGTTTTGGCCTGACAATGGTGATGCTGCATCTGTCCGCCGGGGCCGTCACCGGGGCAAGAACAGCAAGAAACCATGTCAAACCCAGTTTCCACAAGTCAAATCCACTCACAATTAAAGACCCTCTTCAAGGGTTGTTCTCCAGGATGCGGGTATAAGGAAGCTGCAAGCAGTTTTGGCCGCTTGCAGCTTCCCAGCATATGACATCCGGATGATTTTAACGTTCACTCCGAATGCTCACTCAGTCCCATGGAGCCGGTAGAACTTTGGGCCTCCGGTGGCGGTCACCGTCTTCGAGTATTTCCCCAGCGTGCTGGGCGATACATTCGCCCAGGGCCCGCTCACGCTCGATGCGCTTTGCAGTTGCACCGCCGGGTTTCCAACCCATGAGAGATTGAGACTGCTGCCGCTCAGGCTATACGCAATGTTGCCCACTCCCGTGCCATTGATCTGGAAGTTATCGAAGTTATAGTCTCCTCCGCTCCCCACGATGACAAACACCAGGCCGGCTCCAGTCATTGCGCCGGACAACGGTCCGGTCGCTGTGGAGCCAATTACCGCCCCCGACGGGGTGATGGTCAGGTTGTCCCAATTGGCCGCCGCGGGGCTAAACGCCAGGGTGACAGTCGCGAAACCGGATCCCGGCGCCGCAATGGGACTGGCGCTGGCGTACCAATTGGTTACGCCGCCGCTTGTCATCGCTACCGCCCAGTAGGCGGTCACGTTGCCGGAGCTGCCTCCTCCCTGCAAATCCACCTGCAGACCCAAGGAACCGACAAATCCTGCCGGGTCGATGTTCGGGAAGGGCAATCCCGCCTGGTTCGTATCCAGGTACGTGTCTGTGTAGTAAGCTACAGTGATCGGGGTTGCGCTATAGACCGAAACCGCGCCGTCATTGCCCGCATTGTTGTTGTAAAGACTGGCGGGAGACTGGTAAAACGCCTCCGTCCACCCGTCTTGAGCAACTGAATATTCGCCTGATGTTGACGGGTTGATCCACGGAAACGACTCCTCATAGAGCAGCCCGATGGGTGGATTGTTCACCGTCAGTGTGACGCTTCCCGGACCATAATAAGCGTCGCTGTTATCGGAACCCTGGCCGTTGCTGATGTAAGCGACGACGTCCACGCTTCCTCCGCTGGTGCCGCCGACCTCTGCGTCCGTAAGCCCCGCAATCGTGAGGTTCGGGGTTGTTGCGCCTGATACCACGGCCCCGTCGGCCAGCGTGCCATTGTTAAGTGTAGTGCCGTTGAGTGTCCAACGATAAGTGAAAGGCACCGTCCCGCTCGTTGTGGTGACTTCATAGCTCACCCCTCCGCCGGAATACACCGTCTGGCTCCAGGGAATGCCGGTGGAGCTTATGACCGGCGCTGTGGCCAGCACCTGGTCTGTCGTGATCAGGAATTGGTCCCAATTGAAATCCCCGCCCCCTCCGTTGAAATGAAACACCAGCCCGGCCCCCGTGATGTTGCCGGCAAGGGTGCCGGAAACCTGGCTGCCAATGACGGCGTTGGTGGAGGTGATGGTCAGATTCTTCCATTGCGATCCCGCGGTCGTAAATTGCAACTGCTGAGTTTCAAACACCCCGGTCGTCGAGAGGTCTTCATCTATGGGTGTCCCATACACATACCAATTGGATACGCTCCCGCTTGTCATCTGCACCGCAAAATAGGCGGTGACGTCTGTCACCACGCTGTTCGCGTCCAATGAAGTCTGCAACGTGACGTATGGGTAATTGGCAGGGTTGATGCTCGGAAATGCCAGTCCGGCTTGGCCCGTGTCCGTCCCCATGTCGGCGTAATAAATAATGGTCTCGACAGAGGGTTCATACGCATAAACGGCTCCCGCGCCGCCGCCACTCGAATAGATGCCGCCTTGGCCGTCCGACGCGGTGACCCATCCAATGGTGGAAGTTGCGATGTCGGTCGTCGGGCCAATGTAAGGAACTGTTTCCGCATACAAATAATCGGAAGGCACGGAGTTGAGAGTCAGGGTGGCGCTGGTCGAGGTGGCTGTGTTGGCCCCATTGTCATTGCTCACCTCCACGGCATAAGTGCCCGCATTACTGCTCTGGACGTTGTAGAGGGTCAATTGTGCAGTGGCCGAGCCTTGAATGACGCCGGGAACATCGGGGCCTATGACCCCATTTGGCCCGGTCCAAGTATAGGTGATGGGCGTGGTGCCGGTGGCTTGGACTAAAAATGATACTCCGCCGCCAGCATAAACGCTCTGGCTCAACGGATTGAAGGAAATAGCCGCCGGCGTTCCCACGCCGAGGCCGTCGCAAGTCGTTGTAATGGCAAGCTCATTATAGTTCCAACCGCCTGGGCCAACCTGAACAACCCCGAAACCAGTGATCGTGCCGGACAAAGTTCCCGCCGCCGACCCTATGGTCACGGTGTTCGGCGGGCTAATGGTCAGGTTGTTCCACGCACCCGCAGTGGGGCTGTATTCCAGGCATACGTCCACGAATTGCGGATAAGGCGGCTCCGAAGCCGACATCGGGGTCGCGGCAACATACCAATTGCCCCCATTCAATTGAATGGCAAAATAATTGACGGCAGAAGTGCCCTCCGTGCTGACTTCCGCGTTCAAATACAGTCCGCCGGGGTATGACGCCGGATTGATGCCGCCGGCGGGGAAGATGGAGTCTCCGGAGCCTCCGCTGGCTCCGGCTGTTGTGTAGAGGCACCCCGTTTGCCCCGCCGACATCGTGGTGTAATACACCGTGTTCACCGGCAACAAATACCCCGTGTTGGCGTCATTCGCTCCCCCCGCCACGTAAATCCCTTCATACGGCGGACCGCTGCCGGTCTGGGCCGCCGGCACGATGATGTTCCAGCCCACCTGGCCAAATGGATAGGCCGGGTAGCCGCTGTACCCGTAGGCGATCGCAGATCCACCGTTGGTGGTGCCCCAGTCTTCCTGATAGAGGATGGTGGCAGAAGCTGTCGTCATGTAGCCAAAAAAGGCGACGGCGAGCATGCATGCTGAGAGTGCTTTTTTCATAGATTTCTGGATTTCATTGTTTGTGGTTGATTGATGAGCGACACGGGTTCCGGAGAAATTGCGGTGCATGGTTTTGGGTTCAGCTCAGTTGGTTGGGCTTGTTGGTTTATTGGTACGCCTTTATCCATATTGGAAATCCATGGCCAGGGGGTCCGGATGTATTGAAAATCGCGCTCCAGTTCAGCGTCCAGAGCTCCCTCAGCCCCACAGGTCTGACCGACGAATCAAGGAAAGACATTTCCAGCGGCCTTTTGCTGTCATGGCGGGTGATGAGCCAGTTCGACATGTCGGAGCCGGCGCCGGGACCGAGCACTATGTTAGGTCCAGGAGGTATTGTATCACCCTGATAAGGCTGGCTCCCATCATAAGCGCAATCGCCGAGCAACGGGATGTTGTGAGTTGCCACCGGGAATCCGTTGGTCCCCGCGGTGTTGGGTGCCAGCTTCCGCCAGAAACCAGGAATATCGACCGTCGGAATGTCGCTCGTCGGGGTTGATGGAGGCGGATTATACATCCAACCGTTAATTCCATAACTGCCGTACACCGGCAGGTTCTGAGGATCCCACGAAGCTGTATAACCATTTGTTCCCACAATGCCCCAAGCCAGATTCTGCACGTTCTCGCTCTGCCATATGTTGGGAAGCGAGCTGCGCAACGTTGTCGCCAGCGGGCAGAAGGCTACATTGTTGTTCGTGTTGATGTAAGGTTGCAAGGCCAGCGACCACTCCCCCTGCGATGGGGGAGAGGGAGGAACGGTATCCAATGCATACCAGCCCAGCATCATGCTGTCGTGATTGTCGTTGCCATACAGATTAAACGCCACCGTCCACTGTCTGAGGTTCGAAGCGCATTGAATGCGCTTGGCATTCATTTTCGCCTTGGCCAGGGCCGGCAGCAGCATTGCCGCCAATATGGCGATGATGGCGATCACCACCAGCAATTCAATCAGCGTAAAGCCGGTGAAAAATCGTTTCGGAATTCTCATCGCAGGCATCTTTAATCCATGATGTGATGTACTCATTCCATTATCGGCGCTTTTTCGTTTTTTGTGACGATCAGCTTTTACTGTCGCGTTCATTGGCCATGATGCACATTATCCATTTATTTCGCGCCTTGCCTAGCCTCACAAAGGTATGGTTCTGACAGGCCCCGGCGGGAACCGTTGCGTGGGCGCAAGTCCGGTCTTGCGCCGCGTCTTTTGATGGCAACCCTTGCAAGCCGTTGATGATTAATGGATTGTGTATAAGTGCAATATCGAGCCTGTGGCTCAACAATCAGCGCGTAGCGCCGACATTACATTTGTGAGGCTGTTCAGACTGCCGGTTTTCTGAGAGGATCAGGCCATGTCCAATAAAACCCGCTCGATGAGTCAAAAACTGCCCATAAATCCCGCCCGTCTTTGCGCGTGCATTTTGGCCGTTGTCGTGACGCTCATCTCCGCAGGCTGCGCCAGCAACGCCGCCACCATCAAACCATCGCCGTTCTATCTCGGAGCCGACATTTCAACCCTTTCCGATGTGGAGAAGTGGGGGGGCGTTTACATGGATGGCGGCAAACCAGGCGACGCCCTGGCCATTTTTATGAAAAATGGCTGGACCTGCTTCCGCCTGCGGATTTGGGTTGATCCGCGAAACGGCCTCAACGGGCTTGAATACACAACCAAGCTGGCCAAACGCATCAAGGACGCCGGCGCGACTTTCATGCTCGATTTTCATTACTCGGACTGGTGGGCCGACCCCCAAAAACAAAACAAACCGGCCGCTTGGACCAATCTCGATTTCGACGCACTGGTCCAACAGACCGAATCCTACACCTCCAACGTGATTGCAACCCTGAAACAAGCCGGGGCCACGCCGGACTTTGTGCAGATCGGCAACGAGATCACCGGCGGCCTTTTATGGCCCGATGCGCAGGTCCGCGTGCCGGTTTCCACGGTCAAGGTGTTCTCGGGCGATGTGACGGTGATCAAACCGCCCGAACCCTACGACGACGCCAAACAGTGGAACCGTCTCATCCGCGTCCTCAAGGCCGCTGGCGACGGCGTCCGCTCCGCCGTCACGCCCGCGGACCGCGTCCGAATCATCGTTCATATTGACTGCGGAGGCGACTGGCCGGTCACCCGCTGGTATTTCGACCACCTCGTCGGAGCCGGGGTTGACTTTGATGTCATTGGCCAGAGCTACTATCCCAACTGGCATGGAACGCTCGCAAACCTGCGCGACAACCTGCGCCAAACCATCCAACGCTATCACAAGGACGTCATGGTGGTTGAAACCGCCTATCCGTCGCGTGACACCCATCCGTCCCCCGCCGCCGCCAAGAACATGATCTGGCCCCGGACACCTCAGGGACAAAAGTTGTTTCTGGCTGATGTCATCAAAACCGTCAGGGAGGCTCCGGAAGGCCATGGGATTGGCGTCAATTACTGGCATCCGGAAGACACTTATTTTCCAAACTCCGCGCGCGGGCGAACAGCCTGGCACGATGCCAATTCCCTTTTTGACGCCCGAGACAACCCCCTGCCCGCCATGAATGTTTTGGGACTTCAGCCCATGCCATCAGCCTCAACCGCAAGCTCCGTCCATCCATAGAAAAAAACCGGACGTGGAAATTTGTAATGCAAAGGCAATGCCAAAGAAATACCCTGTTGCCATGCGCGCGGCATTTTTGATCTGGCGTTGGCCAACGGTCTGTTGCGCATGGACCTTGAGCGTGGCCCTGGCCGCTCAAACGGCGCAAGCCGATGATGTTTCCCCGCGCCTGCATCCTCCCGAGGTCACCCGGGTTGGCCAAATCCGCTTTCTGGCTTCCCAGATGCCGGCCGTCAGCTACGCTTTCCATTTGACAGGCGACGTTTGGTGGGCCAATCCCGCCAGCGGCAAATTCGTTTTGAAGGATGTCTCCGGCGCCGAGGAATTGGAAATGGATTTGCAGGGCCAGCCGGTCGAATCGGGTCAAAGAATCTTGTTGGAAGGCAACGGCACGATCACGCCGGCCGGCGCCGGTTTCAAGATGGGTGCAAGAGGCCCGGTCGTGAACAATGACGGCGTCCACGGCATGGTGGAGAAAGCCGGCGCCGTTTTCTTGAAGGCCGGGCGCAATCCCATCCGGGTCGATTGGTTCAACGGGGTCGAAAAATACGGATTGCTCGTCGAGTACGAAGGACCCGCGCTTGCCCGCCGGAAAATCCCTGACTCTGCCCTCTACCGCATCCAAGCCGATCCGGCCAAAGGCGTGAGCAATTGGGGTCACGGCCTGGATTATCGATGTTACGCCGTCTCCAGCGAACTGCTGCCCGATCATGATCCCTCGCCCCCCCTGACCAACGGAACGCTGAACAACTTTGATCTTCGCGTCATGGCCCGCCTCGAGCATGTCGGACTCAGTTTCACCGGATTCCTCGAAGTTCCAAAAGAGGGCCTTTATATTTTTCGTACGATCTCGGACGACGGCAGCCGGCTGTTCGTCGGCGAACCCACCATGCGCGCGCGCGTGTTGGGCCGGGCGGCCTTCCCCAAATCTATGCCCCTGGCCATTGGACAAACCTTGCGCCGCGGCGAAGAGGGCCAATGGGTGGAAGTTGAGGGAAAAGTGACCTTCGCCAGCGAAGAACCTGACGGCTTGAAGCTGGAAATCAGCGCCAGAACCGGACGCGTGAATGCGGAAGTTCCCGGGGGCTCCGGACTTGCGCCGGCTCTCCTTTTAAACCGCCGCGTTCGCGCAACCGGCTTCGGCCAGGGCGCCTCCACCATCGACGGCCAGAGAGTTCTCAGTTCTTTGCTGGTTCCGGCCGGCCAGCTCATTACAGTGATGGGGCCGCATTCAGAAAAATCTGAAACTGGAATGACCAATGCCTCGGGGCTTCCCCTGCTGGTCAGCGCCTCTGAAATCCACCGCTTGAAACGCGAGGAAGCCCGGCGCTCATACCCAGTCAAAATCCGCGGTGTCATCACCTCGGTATGGCCCCAGCAGCAGGCCTTCACCATTCAGGATTCCACCCGCGGCATTTATGTCATCGATCCCTCCGAGAGTCGTTCCGACCCCCCTCGAATTGGCGAGTTCTTGGAAGTCGAAGGGGTGACCGATCCCGGTTTGTTTGCCCCCGTTGTCAATGCGCAACGCGTGCGGACCCTCGGCGCCGGCGACCTCCCGGAACCCGTTCATCCCACACGGGATCAGCTGATGAACGGCAGCCTCGACGCCCAGTACGTGGAAATCCAAGGCATCCTCACTTCCGTCCAGGACGACAGCGTCACTCTGCTCACTCAGGATGGAAGAATTAAATCCGAACTCAGCGTCGCCGGCCTCACCACCAAAGACCTCGAACCTTGCGAGGACGCCCTGATTCGCGTCCGGGGATGCCTCTTCGCCTCTTGGGACTACATCACCCACCGCGTTAAAGTGGACGAGATTCGTATTAATGGCGCCTCCCTCACCGTCGAGCAACCCGCCCCGGGGGATTTATTCGCCATTCCGCGAAAAACGGCTTCCGAACTGCTCCTCTTCGACCCTCAGGCCAGCGTCTTTCAACGCGTCAAAGTTTCAGGACAAATCATACACCTGCGCGAACCGGAAGCCTTCATGATGGATGGCAGCAACGGCGTCCGTTTCATCGCCAAGCATCCCGCAGGCTTGAAAGTCGGCGACTTGGTGGACGTGGTGGGCTTCCCGGAATTGAGCAGTGCCGCCCCCATGTTGCGCGAGGCCGTTTTGCGCAAGACCGGCCAGGCCTCCCTCCCCAAGGCCACCGCTATCGGCGCCGACGATTTGATTCGCGCCGAACTGGATTCAACGCGGGTCCGGATCAAGGCCTTGCTCGTCAACCAAAGAACCACCCCAACCGGCCAGGCCTTGGAAATGCGCGTCGGCCTGCGGTCCTTTTTGGCCATGTTGCCCGGCTCGGACACCGATACTTGGACCATCCCGGTGGGCAGCCAGTTGGAATTGACTGGAACGTGTGTCATTCAAGGCGTGAGCCAGGATGTGGCCTTCTTCGGCTTGTTGCTCAATTCGCCCTCGGACGTCGTCGTGCTGGCCCGGCCGCCTTGGTGGACATTGCAAAAAATGTTGGTCATGCTCGGGGCGTTGGCCTGCGTCCTGGCTGTCACGGTGCTATGGATCACCCAATTGCGCCGCAAGGTCGGCCAGCGCAGCGCTGAACTCGAAATCCAGATCCGCGAACGCCAACGGGTCGAGCAGCAGCACGCCATGGAATTGGAACGCGCCCGCATTGCCCAGGACCTCCATGATGAGCTGGGCTCCGGCCTCACCGAAATCAGCATGTTGGGCGTCAGGGCGCTCTCCACCTCCGCCCCCCTCGCAAAACGGAGCCATTACCTGGATCAGATGAGCAACCAGGCCCGCCAGATGGTCACCGCTCTGGACGAAATCGTTTGGGCCATGAACCCCACCCATGATTCGCTGGCCTCGATGATCAGCTATTTCTCACTCTATGCCGAGCGTTTCCTGGGCCTGGCCAACATCGCCTGGCGCCTCGAAGGACCTTTCAAGCTCGATGACCATGTGGTGGACTCGCGGCATCGCCACCAGCTATTCCTCGCCTTCAAGGAAGCGCTGACCAACATCGTGCGCCATTCCGGCGCCACCGAAGTGCTCCTCGACATCCAGGTCGAACAAGACCGCATCCGCCTCACCATTACCGACAACGGCCGCGGTTGGGCCGAAGCCGGCCAGACGGAGGAAATGGACGGCATCGCCAATATGCAGGCGCGTCTGGAAAAACTGAACGGCCTCTTTCAAGTCAACAGCAAATCGGGCCAGGGCACCATCGTGCGCTTCGACCTGCCGCTCCATTAAGACCCTATGACCAGAAGACCCTATGACCAGAATCGCCATCGTCGAGGACAATAAAATCATCCGGGAAAGCCTCACCGAGTTTGTTCAGACCGACCCGGAATGCGAGTGCGTTTATGCTTGCGCGACCGCGGGGGAAGCCTGCAAGGAACTGCCAAAGCATCGCCCGGACATCGTCTTGATGGACATTCAATTGCCTGATATTTCCGGCATCGAATGCACCGCCCGCCTCAAACAGCTCCTGCCCTCCCTCCAAATCATCATCGTCACCGTTTATGAAGACACCGAACGCATTTTCAAAGCCTTGCGGGCCGGCGCCTGCGGCTACCTCTTGAAACGTTGCACCTCCAAAGAACTGATTGCCGCCATCCGCGAGGTCCGCCAGGGCGGCGCGCCCATGTCGCGCGAAATCGCCCGCAAAGTGATTCTTTCCTTCCAGGAACCCGTCGCCACCACGGCCGAAGTCGAGGGCCTTTCCCCGCGCGAACGCGAAATCCTTGAACTCCTGGCCGCCGGCCTTCCCAATAAACAAATTGCCGCCCGCGTCGGTCTCACCGATGGCACCGTCCGCTGGCATCTCCGCCACGTTTACAACAAACTCCACGTCCGCTCCCGCACCGAGGCCACCCTCAAATTCCTCACCGCCAGGACGGAATAGCTTTGGGGCAGGCACCGATCACCTTTTCCCAGCGCCGCAGAGGCGAAGCATTCAAAGCGTTGCCCCTGGCTAACGGCGATTCACCGTACGTCAACCCCATTATGTCATTTCCCCGGGATTCTTCACTGACACAACATCGCTCCGAAGGCCCCGTTTATTCTTGCTGACTGCTTTTTCCTTTGAATCAACCCTCAGAAGCTCCATCATTGGGTTGCCCTATGGCAACCGGTCAGACTCTAATCGAAAATCCGGTCATCAATTCGCCCTTCGCGGAGCCACAACGCCATTTTCGGTTCAGCGACGAAGGAATCACGAATGACGTTGTCGAAACACGCCGCGAAAGCGCCTACTTCATACCCATCGCCGCCCCGCGCAAGAAGGGAAAAAGCCAGCTTTACTTCGAGACCGAGTGGACCAAGGATCGAATTGAGCCGAACAAATTCATCAACCAGGTGCGCGGCAGGGTAAAGCAGTGGCGCGAGAACAGGCATTTTGGCGTCACGCGCACCACCGCCCAACTTCTGCAATACTGGACACGCCCCGACCTCGAGCGCCGTCTTTTCTTCTGCCAAATCGAAGCGCTCGAAACTCTCATCTATTTGACCGAGGTGGCGAAGCAGCAGGGCGACACTTGGATTGAAAACGCCATTCGCACCGCTAACGCCGATGCCAACCCGCTCCTGTATCGAATCGCCTGCAAGATGGCGACGGGCAGCGGCAAGACGGTTGTCATGGCCATGCTCATCGCGTGGCAGACCTTGAACAAATTGGCCAATCCGCAGGATGCCCGCTTCACTGATACTTTTCTAATCGTCACGCCCGGCATCACCATCCGTGACCGGCTGCGCGTCTTGATGCCCAACGATGCGGACAACTACTATCGCAAGCTCGACATCGTTCCGAAGGACGATTTTACAAATGAGTTGGGCAAGGCCAAGATCGTCATCACCAATTTTCACGCATTCCTCATGCGCGAACACACCAGCGCGGGCAAACTCACCAAAAGCCTTCTGACCGGCAGCGGCGACGCGCCCAGCCCCTTCACGGAAACGCCCGATCAGATGGTTCGCCGCGTCTGCCGCGAGCTTGGCACAAAAAAGAACATTCTGGTCATCAATGACGAGGCGCATCATTGCTACCGCCGGCGCGTCGGCGGCGAGGAAGTCAAACTTGTCGGCGACGAACGCAAGGAAGCGGAAAAGCGCGAAGAGGAAGCGCGTATCTGGATTTCCGGTTTGGAAGCCGTCAAAGCCAAAATCGGCGTGAAAGTCGTTTATGACCTTTCCGCCACTCCGTTCTTTCTGCGCGGCTCGGGTTATTCCGAGGGCACGCTGTTTCCCTGGGTTGTTTCCGACTTCTCGCTCATTGACGCCATCGAATCCGGCATTGTGAAAGTTCCGCGCGTTCCGGTCGCCGACGATAACATGATGCACGACGCTCCGATGTATCGTGACATTTGGCCGCTGATTCGCGAACACCTGCCCAAAAAGGGGCGCGGCACGGATGCCGTCACTGGCGAACCGAAGCTGCCCGTTGAATTGGAAGGCGCGTTGCAAAGTCTCTACAGCAATTACGAACAATACTATCGCCGCTGGGCGCGGAACGCCGAAGCGCAACAGCGCGGACACACGCCGCCCGTGTTTATCGTCGTTTGCAACAACACCAATGTCTCGAAGCTCGTTTTCGATTATATCGCCGGCTGGGAAAAATCTTTGGGCGAAGATAAATCCGTTGTTGTTCCCGGCAAGTTGTCGCTTTTTAGCAATGAGACCAGCGGCGTTTGGAGCGCGCGGCCAAAAACCATTTTGGTGGACAGTGAGCAATTGGAATCGGGCGAGGCCATGAGCGATGATTTCAAGCAGATTGCCGCGCGCGAGATTGACGAATTCAAAGCCGACTACCGGCTGCGCTTTCCGGGTCGCGATCCCAACGAGCTTGCCGACGAAGACCTCTTGCGCGAAGTGATGAACACGGTTGGCAAGACCGGCAAACTTGGCGAGCAAATCCGTTGCGTCGTTTCCGTGTCCATGCTCACCGAAGGATGGGACGCCAACACCGTGACGCACATTCTGGGCGTCCGCGCTTTCGGCACTCAACTGCTTTGCGAGCAGGTGGTCGGGCGCGGTTTGCGGCGAATGAGCTATTCCACCGAGACGCGGCGCTTTCCCGTCAACGGGCACGATGTCGAAATCGAAGCCTTTCCCGTCGAATACGCCGAGGTTTATGGTGTGCCGTTCTCCTTTATTCCCTGCGCCGGCACAGGCGGCGACGGGAGGCCCGGCCCGATTCCAACGCGCGTCCGCGCACTGGAAGAGCGCCTTGATCGCGAAATCACTTTCCCGCGATTGCTGGGCTACCGCTATGATCTGCCCGAAGCCAGGCTTGAGGTGAAGTTCACCGCGGATTCGCGGCTGACGCTTTCCGCCGCCGATCTGCCGACCAAGACCGAAAACGCGCCCATCATCGGCGAATCCGTCATCCACGATTTGCAGGAGCTAAAGAATCGCCGCCAGCAGGAAGTCGTGTTCCTGCTGGCCAAACTGACGCTGGAGAAATACTTCCGGCAGGACGGCGAAAAGGACACCGAAAGAACCACGAAGCACATATTTGACTCGGAGGTTCAATCCTGGCGTTTTCCCCGCTTGCTGGAAATTACCCGCGAATGGTTGAAGACATGCGTCCGCTGCAAAGACAACACGTTCCCGCAACTGCTCCTGCTCCTGCAATTCGCCCACGATGCCGCCGATAAAATCTACAAAGCCATTGTCGGCTCAACGCCCGGCGACAAAGCTTTGAAGCCGATATTGCGCCCCTACGATGCCATCGGCAGCACGCGACACGTTGACTTTGACACGACCAAGCCCACTTACGCCACCCGCGCTGACCGTTGCCACATCTCCCATGTCGTGGCGGACACCGATTCTTGGGAGCAAAAACTCGCCCAAACGCTTGAAGACATGCCGGAAGTTTTCGCCTACGTGAAAAACCAGAATCTCGGCTTCACCATTCCTTATACGCTCAATGGCGAGGAACACAATTACTACCCCGATTTCATCGCTAGGATTGACGACGGCTATGCTTCTCCCTCTGCACACGAGGAAGGAGTGGGGAGAGGGCCGGGGAGAGGTGTTTCCACTCCCTCTCTTCCACAGGAGGAGAGGCTCGGGGAGAGGAGGCCGTCAGATCTTCTCAACCTCGTCCTCGAGTGCACCGGCCAGAAAAAGAAGGACAAGGAAGCCAAAGTCACCACCGCGCAGACGCTATGGATTCCCGCCGTGAACAATCACGGCGAATTTGGCCGCTGGGAATTCCTGGAAATTGATGATCCCTGGGATGCAAAAAACCGAATCCATAGTAGATTGAAGGAGATGAAACAGGCCAAAGACAAGGTGTCGTTGGAAATCCGCAAGACTCCCAGAGTCTGCGGCGGATGCGCTTGCATCGGCAACACCCGGATACCAGTCTGGCTGATAGTCAGTTTCATTAAGGACAATCTGGCTGACGAAGCCCTCCTTCAATCCTATCCACAATTGACCCCCGACCATCTGCGGCTGGTGCGTGATTACTACGACCACCACAAGGAGGAAATCGAGCGGGTTATTGCAGAACAGGATGAAGATGAGGAGACGCTTCGACATGGCTGACCTCTACGCGAACGAGAACTTCCCGCTGGCAGTGGTTCAGCATCTCCGGGAAATGGGGCACGGCGTCCTCACCTCCTTGGAAGCTGGCACCGCCAATCAGCGCATTTCTGATGAGCAAGTTCTGGCGTTTGCCACACGGGTTAAACGCGCCGTTCTGACCCACAACCGCCTCGATTTCAAAAAACTTCACCGGCGGCAGCCAAAACACGGCGGCATCATCATTTGCACGAACGACACGGATTTCAAGGCTCTGGCCGCGCGCATCGACCAGCACATCAAGCAAAATGAGCCGCTTGAAACAAAGCTCATAAGCGTAACGCGGAAAATCTGACTTGCTTTGAATTTATGACTCGCAGAACTGGTAGTGGCATCATCAAGTAAAATCGAAAATGAACATGCTGCTCACACTACTGAAGTTTTTGGGAATAGCTGTGGGGGGAGTTAGCGGTGTTTTGGGAACGCTCACCAAGACACACGAAGAGAAGATGATCCGCCCGATCATCTACGGCGTAGAAACGCGAACTGAACGCAAATTGACTCTTTGGGGAAAGGTATCCGCTCACATTTTACCTCATGATAGCGTTGTGAAATTGGCCCCAGAGGGCGAACGCAGATATAGCGTATGCGGCTATTTTCCTTTCCCTAGCGACACAAACATAACATTAGTGGTTAACCCCGACGAATCGTTTTTTGAGTTGGCGTCAGGTGCCATTCCAGGTGTGACACACTACTTGGTTGGGACTAATGTACAGACTATCGTGAGCCCTAACAGCCTAACAAATGAATTCTGGTTGACTTCACTGCAATCTGAGACTCATGAATTCGTAATGGCGTGGAAAGATACAGCACGGATACTGACTACACCTGATATCGACATCGAATTCACACGAAAGGGAGCCAATCCTGATTCTTCATCGCCTGACCTGACTATCTCTGGCCACCCTGAGGGAATCCGAACCGCTATTCTTTGTTATTCACCAGACTCTGGTAAGCTAACATTCAATTGCTACTTCTCATGCTCAAGCGACGATGGAGGCAACTCTCAAACGATCCGATCAATCGCCGGACTCGCCGAAGCAACACCTCGCATTTCAACATGGTTCCCTTTTGGAAGTTGTAGATTGAAGTCAACCGACTGTCTTCGGCAGGTTTCCCTCGGTGTTCAAGGTGGGACTCTGATATTAACCAATTTCCGCTCTCTTGCCTCCCGCGATGACTCTTGGGTTGAAGCAACCACGCTTTACGGTACTAACATTGTCTCCAATCAGTTTGTCCATTAATGCTATGCGCCCCAAATCCAAATCCCCGACGGCTGTTCTTGCCACGAAGCACAACGACAAGCGCGCCAACATCCCCACCGAGGAACTGCGCGACTTCGTGGCCGACGACGAAAAAGCGCCCAAGAAGACTCTCTACCCGCGCGACCCGTCCCTCGACCCGCAACTGGTCTGGAAGGGCAAGGACGAACAGGACAGCCATCCGCTGGAAGTCCCCGCCGTGCCCATTTACATCCAGGAAAAGGTCAAGCCGCAGGCTATCATAGAAGTCGTGCGAGCGGGAGCGGAAGCGGGAAAGCCGCAACAAATCGATTTCTACGGCGACTTCAACGGCATGAAGTTCGAGCAACTCATCGAGTTTTATCAGCACAAGGACGGCGTGAACTGGACCAACCGCATGATTCTGGGTGACTCGCTGCTGGTGATGAACTCGCTCGCTGAGAAGGAGGGTCTCAAAGGCAAGGTGCAGATGATTTACTTCGACCCGCCCTACGGAATCAGATTTGACTCGAACTGGCAGGTCAGCACCCGCAAGCGCGACGTGAAGGATGGCAAAGCCGAAGACGCCACGCGCCAGCCCGAACAAATCCACGCCTTCCGCGACACCTGGAAACTCGGCGTCCATTCCTATCTCGCCTACCTCCGCGACCGTCTCGTCGTCGCTCGAGACCTCCTCACTGAAAGCGGAAGTGTCTTCGTTCAAATTGGCGATGAAAACGTCCACCTTGTAAGGTCAATCCTCGATGAAGTGTTCGGAAGCGAAAACTTCTTGGTTTCCATTGTGGTCAAAAAGAAGTCAGTAACGACAGTGACGGACCCAATTAACGATTATTTACTCTGGTATGGCAAGGAGGCGGAAAAGACGAAGAAGAATATCCAAAAATTGAGTCTGCCCAAGACTCCTTTCGATGAAGACGCTCGGTTCAAGTCTGTGGAGTTCTCTGACCGATCACGGAAGCGGCTGAATGATTGCACATCAGAGGAGCTAAAGACCGAAGGCATCCGTTTCTTGAATGATGATTATCCGCTCGTGAGTCAGGATGAGAGCGAAGGACGTAGCGGGCCTTTCGAGTTTGAAGGGCGTAAACTTTTGCCTGGTAAGGGCCGGCACTGGACTTACGACCCAGCACAAGGGCTTCAACGTCTTGCTCTCGCAGGGCGCATTCGAGCAGCCGAAAACACGGCTCGCGGAATCATCTATTTTGATGACTTTGGACGTCAACCAATCCCAAACATCTGGGAATTTCATGGGGAAAGAGACCCCGTTTATGTTGTGCAGACAAACCGCGGAATTGTCGAACGCTGCCTCCTTATGACTACAGGACCCGGGGACTTGGTGTTAGACCCGACATGTGGCAGTGGCACGACGGCTTACGTGGCGGAGCAATGGGGGCGGCGTTGGATTACATGCGACACCAGCCGTGTAGCCGTCGCGCTGGCGCGCACACGCTTAATGGCGGCCAAGTTTCCCTATTATTTGCTCGCTGATTCCGAAGAAGGCCGTCGCAAGGAGATGGAAGCGACTGGCAAATACATTCCGGGGAGCGCGGGCGTCACGCCGGACACTTCCCCTGCATCGCGGCGAGACGCCGCGAGGAGCGAGCCAGAGGCTCGCGCTCCCCAGAAATTCGAGTCCGACATCAAACGCGGGTTCATTTACAAACGCGTGCCGCACGTCACGCTCAAATCAATCGCCAACAATCCCGACATCAAACCCGGCATGAGCCGCGCTGAGATTGACGCCGCAATCGCCAAACACGCGGACACGGAATTGCTCTATGACCAGCCTTTCGAAGACAACAAACGCATTCGCGTCACCGGCCCGTTCACGGTGGAGAGCCTTTCGCCGCATCGTTTTCTTTCGGGTGACGAGAACGGCAGCGGTTCCGAACAGGAAGCCCGCCAGCATCACGATTTCACCACGATGATTCTGGACAACCTCCGCAAAGCCGGCATCCAAAACACGCGCAAAGAGGAGCGCCTCAAATTCGATTCGCTCGAACCCTTTGCCAGCACATGGATTCATGCCGTCGGAGCTTACACGGACAAGGACGGCAAGACGCGCCGCGCCGCCGTGTGCATTGGCCCGGAACACGGCACGGTCGGCCCGGACTTGGTGAAGGAAGCGGCCAAGGAAGCCGTGCAAGGCGTGGGGTTTGATCTGCTCATCGTCTGCGGCTTCGCCTTTGACCCGCACGTCTCTGAGGAAGTGAAACGCTACGGCAAACTCGCCGTAGTGCCCGCGCGCATGAATCCCGACCTCGCGATGGGCGACGAACTGTTGAAGAAGACCGGCGCCGGCAATCTCTTCATGGTCTTCGGCGAGCCGGACGTGGAAATCAAGAAACAGAAAGACGGCCAGCTCACCGCCGAAATCAAAGGCGTGGACATCTACGACCCGACGACCGGCCAGATCCGCAACAGCAGCACGGACGACATCGCGTGCTGGTTCATTGACACGGACTACAACGGCGAGAGTTTCTTCGTCCGCCACGCCTACTTCACCGGCGCCGACGAGCCTTATGAAAAACTGAAACGCGCGCTGCGGGCGGACATTGACGAGGCGGCGTGGTCATCCTTATATTCGACCGTCAGCCGGCCGTTTGATAAACCCAAGACCGGCAAAATCGCCATCAAAGTCATCAACCACTACGGCGACGAGGTGCTGAAGGTCTACGAAACGTGACAGGGTGGTCGAGACATGTTGCGCCTCTGTTGCGGATCGCGTAGCGGGCCTTCCAGACCTTTGCATCAATCCGGCGTTTCTGGCCCAATATCCAAACCTGATTTTCACCCCTTTGCGGCAAAACCATACATCTGTGAGGCTGGGCAAAACCACCGGGAATATGCCATAATCAGGCATGTCTCGATTGCGGACCAACTTCGGGGGAGGGCCTTTGCGTGATGCTTCCCAAAGTTTGTCTCAACATCATTGCTCTATGAGACTGAATCTCGCGGTGGTTTTTTTGCTTTTTTTCGCCTTTTTTCACCTTTCCGCGCTCGCAGCCACCAATTTCCTCGCCGCCGCCGACTTTTCATTTTTGTCCTATTTCAATTCACTGGGCGTTCAGTACAAGGATGGCGGAGTCGTCACGGATGGAATTCAAATTCTCAAAAACCACGGCATCAATTGCGTGCGCCTGCGCCTTTTCACCAGCAGCCAGGCCCTGGCGGAGGCGGATCCTTACAACTACATCAATAACACCAACTACACCGTCCCGCTGGCGGTTCGGGTCAAAAATGCCGGCCTGCTGTTCTCTCTCGACTTTCATTACTCAGACACCTGGGCTGACCCCGGCCATCAAGCCATCCCCGCGGCCTGGGCCAATCTGAACTATGCCCAACTGGTGCAGCAGATGTACACCTATAACAGCAACACCATCGCCACTTTTGCCGCGGCGGGAGCGATGCCGGATTATGTGCAGGTTGGAAATGAAATCACCTCCGGCATGTTGTGGCCCTATGGCGGCCCCCTCTCGGGCAACGGCGGCACGAACTGGTCGCAGCTCGGCCAATTGATGATAAATGCGGTTCAGGGAATTCGTGACGCCTCGACCGCCGCCGGCAAGCCCATCCCCAAAATCATTGTCCATATTGCCAGCGGCGGAGATTGGGCCACCACCGAGTGGTTTTTTGACAATCTGGAAGCCGAGGGAGTTCCTTTTGACATCATTGGCGAGAGCTATTACCCATTTTACCAAGGCTCCTTGACCTCCCTGGGCACCTGCCTGTCCAATGCAGCCAATACTTTTGCCAAACCCATCGTCGTCGCCGAGACCGCTTTTCCCTGGACCAACACCTGCCCCACCGCCTGGTTGAGCGACCTTTATGGCTATCCTCCCACTGAAATTGGCCAGATCAGTTTCATCGTGGCCGAGGGTCAGATTGTGAACAGTGTGCCGGGCGGACTTGCGGCCGGAGTCTTTTATTGGGGAGGAGAATATCAGGCCGTGTCCGGCCTCAACGAAGCCGGTTTCAATACTGCATCGTTTTTTGACGCGCAGGGCAACCTCTTGCCGTCTCTGAATGCTCTTGTTTCGCTCGGTGCTCCTCTGGCGACGGGCCCGCCGCTGGCGATGACTTTGGCTGCTTCGGCCGCTGCCACGACCGCCACTCTAAACGCTCAAGCCTATGCCAACGGCGCGCCTTCCACAGCGTTTTTCCGATGGGGACTCACCACCAACTACGGCAGCTTCTCTGCTACGAACACCCTGCCCGCCAACTATCTCGCCCAAGCCGTGGCGGTGGAAATCACCAACTTGTTAGCTTCCACAACCTATCACTTTCAAGCAGTCGTGTTGAACGGCGCCGGCACCAACTATGGAAGCGATTCGACCTTTGTCACGTCCGCTCAGGGGCAGCCTGCCTATCTGTATCAGGAAGATTTTGGCGCTGTCCAGGGAGGCGACCTCACCTTGGCTCAAGTTGGCTGGCATCAAGTTCTTGGATCGGGCGGCTATGCCGGCATATACCCCCAGGCAAATGCGGTTAACGTTAATACGGGCCAGTCTTTGCCCGCCTCGGCCGCGTATTTTGGAGCCGGCAGCACGGGGACCGGGATCTTTTACACCACCAACGGAGCCGGCGGCGGAACTGATGGTGACTCTTCATTCACCAGTATTGATCCAACCCTTTATTCGAACCTGACTTTTTCCGTGGAGACACAACAGAGTTACAGGGGTTCCAACGTTTCTTCCTATTTTGCAGTTCAGGTCGGGGGGGCATGGTATATGTCCACCAACCCGATGACCGCGTATGTGGAAACCAGCAGCAGCGCCGATTTTTCGATGACCAGCCTGGTTTATAGCCCCATTGCGTCCGGTTGGACCGATCTTACAATAGGCGGCAGTTCCGTCACTCTGGGTCAGGGGGCGTCGGCCAATTTGTCCGGCCCGATTACCGGCATTGGCATTGCGGTCAAGGTCACCTCCACCGGTAGTTGGGATTATAACGATATATTGATCAGGGCCACTGCGCCGCACATCGTGTCGCAGCCCACGAACCTCTCGGTCGCGCTGGGCGGCAATGCGAGTTTTGCGGTTGGAGCGACCGGCGCTCCAACGCTTCTTTATCAGTGGCAGTTCAGCAACACCAATGTGCAAGGCGCCACAAACTCCGCCATTGTCCTTGGCAATATCCAGGCCTCCAATGCCGGCCCCTACCAAGTGGTGTTGAGCAATTCCTACGGGGCCATCACCAGTGCCGCCGCCTTGCTTGGCGTGACCGGCGTGCCGGCGTCATTTCTCTCTGGTCCGGGCGCCCTCCAGTTAAGCAACGGACAATTCCTGTTCTCATTGACTGGTTTGACTGGCCAGGGGGCGGTGGTGATCGACGGCTCGACGAACCTGTTGCAGTGGGTTCCCATCCTCACCAACCCCTCCGCTTTCGGCGCGGCCACGATCATTGATTCCAACGCCAGCAATTTTCACCAGCGCTTTTACCGCGCAACGACGCCCTCGACGCCGTAGAGCGCCCCAAGATTGAATCAAGTTGGTGAGGAAATTTGGACGCTGGCTGACCGTCGGTTTGCGAAAGCCCGGTAAGCTTATCAGAGGACTTTCTCATCGGGCAGGCCCGGATCCATCATCCCCTGCCCGAGGGAGAAAACGAAAAAGGCCTGGAATTTCTTCCAAGCCTTTTTGTCTTCCATGATCTCACAGGATCATGGCAAAGGTCCGATCAGGGCAGAATATGACTCGAACTGACAACACTGCACGTCGGCTTGACGCTGACGTTACCCAAGCCGCTGGCATAGCTCGAGGCCCAGGTTTGCGTGCTGTCAGCGGGGCAGGACGGCAGTTCACCCGCCGAGCCGTGGCCGAGGTAGGGTTGCAGATCCGAACCCGCAGGCGTGCCGGTGCTGGACTGGCGTTGCTCCAGCGCCCATTGCTGCTTGGCGGAGTCGATCAAGCGCAGATTGTTGATGCACGCGTTCATTTGCGAGGTAGTGCGGGCGCGCACAAAGTTGGGGATGGCGATGGCGGCCAACAGACCGATAATCGCGACGACGATCATGATTTCGACAAGGGTGAAACCTGAGTTGCGGCTATTTTTGTTCTTCATATACTTTCTTTCTTTCTCTTAACGCGGCGTGAACCATGCAAAAGGCGGGTTATATGAAAACACTAGCGTTCACTGATTGCCATTTGCTAACCGCACAACGAATACTAGCAATGGGTATGCCAAAGGCAACCTCATAATAATTATCAAGATTTGTAGGGGAATCCCCGGGCAGCGTCGGCCCTAAGCCACGCACAGGGTGGTATATTACTCCCACGCCTCCATCCACTGCCAGTCCCCTCTGCGCCATGGAGGAAAATACTTCCTTCTTTGGCGTGCAGTTTTTGCCGGCCCGCTGCCACAAATCAAGACAGCGCCCTTGGCAGATTGTCTCATTCATTGGCCGTGAAAAGGCCGACCAGCCGCGAATGAGGCCCGCAATCTCGCAGCTTCTGTTTCGATTGCCTTATGCCCTTGCGCCCTCGCCAGATCTTCCGCCTCTCCAACTGCAGCCAGCGCGTCCCCGAACCGCCCCGCTTCCGCGTAAGCCGCCGCCAGCGTCAACTGCATGGACGGACGCTTTTGGCCGGTCAATTCGCAGGCGCGGGTGGCCAACTTGACCGCCAGCGCCCCGTCGCGCAACTCTGGACGGGCATCGGTTGCGGCGATCCAGGCCCGGTGCTGCAAGGCTTCCGGGAAATCCGGGTTTTCCCGCAGCGCCGCCGCATAGCAACTCATGGCGTCGCTGATCCGGCCCAAGTTTTCCAAGGCCAGTCCATACTGGAATTGCGCGTTGCTCATGGCCGGCAACTTCAGCGCCAGGGGCTTCAACACTTCCGCCGCTTCCGCCCACTGCTGTTGTTGGTTGAGCGCCTCGCCCAGATGAAGCCTTGTTTCGGTATCGCCGCGGTCAAGCTCTATTGCCGCCCGAAGCTCCGTCGCGCCTTCGGCCAGCCGACCCGTCTGCAAATAGGCCATTCCCAAACCGTTGTGCGCCGACGCCAGTGCAGAATCCAGCCGCACGGCATCCTCGTAATGCGCGACGCTTTCCCGCCAGAGTCCCTGCTTGAGCAGAGCGGCTCCCCAATCGCTTTGCGCCGCCGCCGACTCCGGATTGGCCTTGAGGGCGGCTCGATATTGGGCCACGGCTTCGTCGTAACGGTTCTCTCCGGCCAGGAGCAAACCCAACATCACATGCGCCGCATCGAAATCCGGCCGCAACCGCAGCGCCTCGCGATATTCGGACGCCGCTTCCGCCGCGCGTCCCTTCCCTTCCAGGGCGCGGCCCAGGAAGAAATGCGCCTCGGGATAAGCGGGTTTGCAAGCCAGCGCCTGGCGCTCAAGCCGGATGGCGTCATCCAGTTTCCCCCGGCCCTCCTCGGCGGTCCCAACCAGCGTCATCGCCAGGTAATTATTGTCCGTAACATGCATGGCCCGTCCATAAAGAGTGCCGGTGTCCTTCCAATACTGAAGCTCCCGCGCGGTCACGGCCACGAGCGCCGCCCCGGCCAGCGGAATCAATAATTTGACAGCAGCATGGCGCGTCGCCCATTCCGCCCCGCCCCAAACCACGATCACAAAAAAACCGATGGAAGGCAGGTAAGTGTAGCGATCGGCCCATCCCTGCCCGCCCACCTGCACCAAGCCGATCACGGGCACCAGCATCCCCAGAAACCACAGCCAGCCCACGGTCAGCCAGGGTCGCCGGCGTCCCCCGACCACGGCCAGCCAGGTGATCAGCGCCAGGCCCGCGCCCGCCGCCACGCCCCAAGCCACCGGCTCATGGTGCGGGTAAGGGTAATACGCCGAGAGATGCCATGGAAAGACGAGCACGCGCAAGTAATCCCAATAAGCAATCATCACGTGATTGACCCGCTCGCCAACGGACACAACCGCCGTCGATGACACGGCCTCGCCCACGCGCTGCGCCCGGAGCGTGATGCCGCACCACACCGCGCTCAACGCCAGCCACGGCCATTTCTCCGCCGCCAGACGGCGCCAGACTGTCCAATCCATGCCCCGCACCCGCCCGAGCGGCCAGAAATCCAGCAGCAACAACACGAACGGCAGCGTCACCGCCATCGGTTTCGCCATCAGCGCGAACATAAAAAACAGCAGCGCCCCGATGTAATAGTATTTGGATTTTGAGATTTGAGTTTTGAGATTCTCCGTGTAGCGGACCCAGGCCCACACAGCCAGCAGCCAGAAAAAGGCGCTGAGCACGTCCTTGCGCTCCGCCACCCAGGCCACCGACTCGACGTGCGCCGGATGCGCCGCAAACAGCGCCGCCACACAGGCGCTCCGCCAGACCGCTCCCGTCATTCGAGTCAAGACTATAAAAAGGAGGGCGGCGTCGGCCGCATGGAGCAGGACGTTCGTCAAATGATGGCCCCAGGGCCGCAGCCCGTAAATCTGGCAATCCAGCATGTGCGACAGCATGGCCAGCGGCTGCCAGTTTCCCACTGTGGTGGAGTGGAACGCCCAGGCCAGGCCGTACAGCGTCAGTCCGGCCCGCACATGCTGGTTTTCCGACACGTAGGCTGGATCGTCGATGGCCAGGAACTGGCAGCGCAGCGCCGGCGCGTAAAGCGCCACCGTGAAAACCATCAAGGCCAGGCAAATCCACCGTGAACGAGACATTCTCATTTACGATTTACGAGACCCCCGCCATTGGCAATGTCGAACTTTGTTGATCGCGGGGGCGCAAATGGGGAAAGGTTGCCCTTTGAATTGCGCGGATTTTGGCATTCTTGGCATTTTGAATGATTTTATCTATTCGATTGACAGAAGACCCGCGCTGCCAAATATTGATTGCATCCGTAATGCGTCAGTCTTGGGTGGCAGGGTGGGCACTCCGCCCTGCCATTTCCCGCACGTCCAAAACTGACAGGTTATCTTGGACTTTGTTTGTGCTGGCGCTTTGGCCCCGCCTTGCCACAATGACGGCTCAACGGAGCCACCATGCACAACGATACCGCGCCAGAGGAGCAACAGTTTGCCGGTTCCGCCGTGGAAAAGGACATTTCGGCCGGCGCCTTCAAGAATTATCTGGTCTGGCTTTTTTTGCTGGGGTTGATCGTTCGGACGGGCTTCCTGGTCGAGCACGCGCGCTCGCCCTCGTTTGGGGTGCCGACGCTGGACCAGACCTATTATGACACCGTGGCGCGGATGCTCCTGGCGGGCGAAGATCTTCATGTGCTGCATGGATTCAGGCCGCTGCTCTATCCGATGTTGGTGGCGGTTTGTTATAAATTGGGCGGTTCGCATGGGATCGATCTGGCCGTGGTGGTTCAGCATCTTCTTGGAGTATTGACAGGGGTGCTTGTCGCTTTGCTGGGGGCGCGGCTCTTCCGGCATCGGCTCAGCGGCCTGGCGGGCGGCGTGTTGTACTTGCTCGCACCCGTGCCGCTCTACTTCGAAGGGGAGTTGCTGGTGGAATCCAGTTATGTGTTTCTGGTTTGTCTGGTGCTCTTGCTGGTTCTACGGAGCAGCGGTGCCGCGGGATGGAAAGGCGCGCTGCTCTGGCTGCTGTGCGGCGGCCTGACGGTGCTGACCGCGCAGGTGCGTCCAAACATTCTTGTTTTCATGGCGGTCTATCCGCTTCTGGCGGGCTGGCATTGGTGGCGCTCGCGCCAGGGGGCGGCGCTGTTGCCTTTGCTGGGATTGATCGGCGGGATGGCCATGGGCATTCCATGGGGGTTTGTCAACAAACTGCAATCGGGTTATTATCAGGCGGTTCCCGCAACGGGCGGCGTCAATTTTTACCTGGGCAACAGGCGCGCGGCCGACGGCATCAAGATGAAGCTGGACCGCCTTGTCAATTACAACGAGCGTTATGAGGACCCGGTGGAGGTCTGGGCGCGCGAGGGCTACGAGGCGGCCATGCGCGCGCAGGGCCGCCAGCCCGACTCCAATCCCAGGGTCATCTCCCAATATTGGACCCGGCGCGGCATCGACGAAATCAAGGCGGACCCGGCCTCCTGGCTGCGTTTGATGGCCAAAAAATGCTGGTTGACGCTGTGGAACGCCGAAATCCCCACCTTGAAATCGTTCGCCTTCCTGCAAAAAGATTTCGTCTGGTTGCGCCTGCTGCCGGGGCGCTGGGTCGTCTTGCTCATGCTGGCGCCCGCCGGAATCTGGGCCGCCTCCAAATGGGGCAACCGCGACGCGCTTTTTGTTCTGCTGTTTTTTGCCGCCATCTATTCCGCGGCCAACATCGCCTTCTTCATCGTGGATCGTTACCGTTACCCGGTCTGGCCAGCCATGGCGGCCATCGCAGGCGGCGGCTTGCTGGCCTTCATCGAAACAATCCGCACCCGGCGTTGGCTCGGGACAATTTGCCTTGCCGCCAGCATGGCTGTGATGGCCTCGATCTCCCTGCCCAATTGGTATGGAGCGCAACTTCCATCCTTTGCGCTCGACTACAGGTTGCGTTCGATTGCCTGGTACGAGAAGGGACATTTCCGGGAAGCCCTCAGCGACATTGACCGTGGCATCGCGTTGGACCCCCAGGACGTGACTGCGCTGCATCATCGCGGCAACGTATTGCTGGCGCTGAACCGGTTGGAGGACGCGAGGGAAGACTACGAGCGGACGTTAAAAATGATCCCGGAGGATGCCGGGGTATGGAACAACTACGGCGTCGCGCTGGAAGGATTGGGCCGGACGAACGAGGCGCTCCAGGCCTACCGCCGCGCCACGGAATGCAAGCCGCCCAGCGAAAGCGCGTTTCTCGGAGTTGCGTTCCTCCAAATCAAATCAGGCCGGCTTGATGACGCCGCGAGCGCGTTGGACCAGCTTGCCAAACTGGAGCATCATCCGAATGCCTTGGCGCTGGCCCTTCGCTCGGTCCTGGCGCGGGAGCGTGGCGATGCCGCGAAGGCCGGCGCGCTTGAACAACAAGCCCGCGCCCTGGATCAGGCGGCGGCGGAGTGGGCCATCGAACGCGCCACCAACAAGGGCCGGGCAAAATGACAAACAACGAAGCCCTGGGAAAGGACATTTCGGCTGAGGTCTTCAAAAAGTGCCTGCTGTATCTTTTTGTGTTTGGACTGATCGTGCGGGTGTGTTTCATGCTTGCACACGCGCGGACGCCGTCGTTTGGCGTGTTGACACTGGATCAGAAATATTACGATTCCGTGGCCAGAATGCTCCTGGCGGGGGAGGATTTGCATCAGCTTCGCGGCTACAAGCCGCTGCTCTACCCGATGTTTTTGGCGGGCATCTACAAAACGGGCGGCGCGCACGGAATCGATCTGGCGGTGGCGGCGCAGCATCTTCTCGGAGTATTGACAGGCGTGCTGGCAGCTTTGCTGGGGGCACGGCTGTTCCGGCACCGCCTGGGCGGCCTGGCGGGCGGGTTGTTGTACCTGCTCGCGCCCGTGCCGCTGTGCTTCGAGGGCGAGTTGCTGAGCGAATCCAGTTACACATTTTTGAGCTGTCTGGGGCTGCTGTTTCTCCTCCAGGCAGCCGACGCCGCCGGATGGAAGGCCGTCCTGCTTTGGCTGCTGTGCGGCGCCTGGACGGTGCTCACCGCGCAGGCGCGCCCGAACATTTTTGTCTTCATGGCGGTGTATCCGCTCGTTGCCGTCTGGCGCTGGTGGCGTCTGCGCCAATGCGCCGCGCTGCTGCCCTTGCTGGGCTTGATCGGCGGGGTGGTCATGGGCATTCCATGGGGCTTTGTCAACAAGATGGAATCCGGCCATTTCCAGGTCATTTCCTCCGCCGGCGGCGTGAACCTTTACCTGGGCAACAAGCGCGGGGCGGACGGAATGATGGGAACACTGGACCGTCCTGTCAGTTATAACGAGTATCGTGAGGATCCAATCGAAGTGTGGGCGCGCGAGGATTATGCCGCGGCCATGCGCGCGCAGGGCCGCCAGCCCGACACCACCCCCGGAGCCATCTCCCATTACTGGGCGCAGCGGACCCTCGGCGAAATCAAGGCTGCTCCTGGCGTTTGGTTCCACTTGATGGCCAAAAAATGCTGGCTGATGTCGTGGAACACCGAAGTGCCCACCATGAAGTCGTTCGGCTTCTTCAAAATGGAATATCCGTGGCTCGGCCTGTTGCCGGTGCGCTGGGTTGTCCTACTCATGCTGGCGCCCGCCGGAATCTGGGTCGCCGCCAAGTGGGGCAATCGCGAGGCGTTTTTTATTCTGCTTTTTTTCGCTTTTTTTCACTTCGCGGTCAACCTCGCCTTCTTCATCTGCGACCGCTACCGTTATCCGATCTGGCCGGTCATGGCGGTCATCGCGGGCGGCGGCTTGCTGGCTTTCATTGAAACGATCTGCGGTCTCAAATGGCGCGGGGCGCTTTGCCTCACGGCAGGCATGGCTGTGATGGCCGCGATTTCCCTGCCCAACTGGTTCGGGGCAAAGCTTCCATCCTTTGCGCTCGATTATCGCTTGCGGGCCATCGCCTGGTACGAAAAGGGGCATTTTCCGGAAGCCTTGAGCGACATTGATCAGAGCCTCACGCTGGATCCCGGCGACGTGACCGCGCTGCATCAACGCGGCAATGTATTGCTGGCGCTGAACCGATTGGAGGACGCCGCGCAGGACTACGAGCGGACCTTGAAAATCGTTCCCGATGATGCGGGGGTATGGAACAATTACGGAGTGGCGCTCGAAGGTTTGGGTCGGACGAACGAGGCGCTCCAGGCGTTTCGTCGCGCCATGGAATGCCATCCGCCCAGCGAAAGCGCCTTTCTCGGCATGGCGTTCCTGCAAATCAGGTCGGGCCGGCTCGAGGTTGCCGCAGGGACATTGGACCAGCTTGAGAAACTGGAGAAGCGTCCGAACGCAGTGGCGCTGGCTATTCGCTCGGTTCTGGCGCGGGAGCGCGGCGATGCCTCGCAGGCCAGTGCGCTTGAACAGCAAGCCCGCGCCCTGGATCCCGCCGCGGCCGCCTGGGCCATCGCCCGCGCCGCCAACAAGGGCCAAAGCAAATGACAAAGGATGTCTCGGCCGGGGTCTTCAAAAATTGTTTGGTCTATCTCTTTGTGTTGGGATTGGTCGTGCGGACCTGCTTCATGGTCGGGCACGCGCACACGCCGTCGTTTGGCGTGCCTACGCTGGACCAGAAGTACTACGACACGGCGGCACGAATGCTTCTGGACGGCGAAGATCTGCATCTTCTTCATGGTTTAAGGCCCTTGCTTTATCCAATGATCCTGGCGGGATTCTATAAACTGGGCGGCGCGCATGGAATCGATCTCGCGGTGGCGGCGCAGCATCTTCTCGGAATCTTGACGGGAGTGCTTGTCGCTTTGTTGGGGACGCGGCTCTTCCGGCATCGGCTCAGCGGCCTGGCGGGCGGGGTGCTCTACTTGCTCGCGCCCATTCCGCTTTGTTTCGAGGGCGAGCTGTTGGTCGAATCGAGCTATGTGTTTTTGATCTGTCTGATGCTGCTGCTTCTGCTCCGCGCAGCCGAGGCCACGGAATGGAAGGCCGGCCTGTTGTGGCTGCTCTGCGGCGGTTTGACGGCGCTGGCCGCGCAGGAGCGATCCAACCTTATGATCTTCATGGTGGTGTATCCGCTTTTGGCGGGGTGGCGCTGGTGGCGCTCTCGGCAGGGCGCCGCGCTGTTGCCTTTGTTGGGATTGATCGGCGGGGTGGTCATGGCCGTTCCATGGGGTTTTGTCAACAAGCTGCAATCAGGCCACTTCATGCTCATGCCCTCGGAAGGCGGCGTGAATCTTTATCTGGGCAACCAGCGCGCGACCGACGGAATAACGACGGGATTGAATCGTTTTGTCAATTACAACGAGCGTTATGACGATCCGGGGGAAGTCTGGGCGCGCGAGGAATACGCCGCGGCCATGCTTGCGCAGGGCCGCCTGGCCGATTCGAATCCCATGACGGTCTCCAGATACTGGACCGGACGAGCCGTCGAAGAAATCAAGGCCGATCCGTCCGCCTGGCTCCGGTTGATGGCCAAAAAATGCTGGTTGATGCTGTGGAATGCCGAGGTGTCCAACAACAAATCCTTCGCCTTTCAGCAAACGGAATACGCTTGGCTGCGCCTGCTGCCGGTGCGCTGGGTCGTTTTGCTCATGCTGGCCCCCGCAGGCATTTGGGCCGCCGGCAAATGGGGCAATCGCGACGCTCTTGTTGTCCTTCTGTTTTTTGCTTTTCTCTACTCGGCGGTCAACGTCGCCTTCTTCGTCATCGACCGCTACCGTTATCCGATCTGGCCGGTCATGGCGGCCTTTGCGGGCGGCGGCTTGCTGGCTTTCATCGAAGCGATTTGCCGCCGCAGATGGAGCGGGGCGATTTGCGTCGCGGCAAGCATGGCTATGATGGCCTCGATTTCCCTGCCCAATTGGTTCGGGGCAAAACTTCCGTCCTTTGCGCTCGATTATTGCCTGCGTTCGATTGAGTGGTACGAAAAGGGGCATTACCTGGAAGCTTTGAGCGACATTGATCGCTGCCTGGCGTTGAGGCCCGGTGACCCCGCCGCGCTGCATCAACGCGGCAACGTCCTGCTGGCCCTGAAACGATTGGAGGACGCCAGGCAGGATTACGAGCAGACGCTGAAAATCATTTCGGAGGACGGGGGACTGTGGAACAATTACGGGGTTGCGCTGGACGGGCTGGGCCGGACAAATGAAGCGCTGCAGGCCTACCGCCGCGCCATGGAATGCAAGCCACCGAGCGAAAGCGCTTTTCTTGGATTTGCGTTCGAGCAAATCCGATTCGGTCATCCCGATGAGGCCGCGAATGCATTGGATCAGCTTGAGAAACTGGAGAAGCGCCCGAACGCGGTTGCGCTGGCCATTCTCTCGGTCCTGGCACGGGAGCGCGGAGACAACGCCCAAGCGGCGCTACTGGAACAGCAAGCCCGCGCGCTGGACGCAAGCGCGGCGGATTGGGCCATCGACCGCGCCACCAACAAGGACCGAAGAAAATGACAAATGACATTTCAGCCGGGGTTTTTAAAAGGTGCCTGGTCTGCCTCTTCTTGTTGGGACTGATCATCCGGCTGGGCTTTCTGGTGGAGCACGCGCGGACGCCGTCGTTTGGCGTGCCGACGTTGGACCAGAAGTATTACGACACCGCGGCCCGAATGCTCCTGGCGGGCGAAGACCTGCATCAGCTTCGAGGACTAAGGCCGTTGCTCTATCCAATGTTCCTGGCGGTGTTCTACAAGCTGGGCGGCTTGCACGGCATCGATCTCGCCGTGGCGGCGCAGCATCTTCTGGGAATCTTGACCGGCGTGCTGGTCGCTCTGTTGGGGGCGCGGCTGTTCCGGCATCGGCTGGGCGGTTTGGCGGGCGGAGCGCTCTATTTGCTTGCGCCGGTGCCGCTGTATTTTGAGGGCGAGTTGCTGGTGGAATCCAGTTACGTGTTTTTGATTTGCCTGGCGTTGCTGCTCCTGCTCAAGGCCGCCGATGCCACAGGAAGGAAAGCCGGCCTGATTTTGTTTTTTAGCGGGAGTTTGATGGCGCTCGCCGCTCAGGAGCGGTCCAATATTTTCATATTTATGGTTATATTTCCGCTGCTGGCGGGCTGGGGCTGGTGGCGGTCGCGGCAACGCGCCATGCTCCTGCCGTTGTGGGGGTTGATCGGTGGAATGGCCATGGCCATTCCGTGGGGTTTTGTTAATAAAATGCAATCGGACCATTTTATGGTCATGCCGTCGGAAGGCGGCGCGGATCTTTACCTGGGCAACAAGCGCACGGCGGACGGGATGGTGCCGGAACAGGAACGCCGCGTCACGTACGGCGAGCGTTATGAAGATTCAGTGGGAATATGGTCGCGCGAGGGATACGAAGCGGCCATGCGCGCGCAGGGTCTGTCGCCTGAAAGCAATCCCATGGCGATTTCGAGTTATTGGACCCGCCGTGCCATTGAGGAAATCAGGGCCGACCCCGTCTCCTGGCTGCGACTGATTGCCAAGAAATGCTGGCTGACACTGTGGAATTCCGAAATCCCCAACAACAAAGCCTTCGCCTTTCTGCAAACAGAGCATCTCTGGCTGCGTCTGCTGCCGGTGCGCTGGGTCGTCCTGCTCATGCTGGCTCCCGCCGGAATCTGGGCCGCCGCCAAATGGGGCAATCGCGAAGCGCTTTTTGTCCTGCTCTTTTATGCCGCCCTTTATTCCACGGTCAATGTCGCCTTTTTTGTCTGCGATCGTTATCGCTATCCGGTCTGGCCGGCCTTGGCGGCATTTGCCGGCGGCGGTTTGGTTGCCTTCGTCGAAACGATCCGTCGCCGCCAGTGGCGCGGAGCGGTTTGTCTCGCGGCGAGCGTGGCGTTGACGGCTGCGATTTCCCTGCCCAACTGGTTCGGGGCCAGATTGCCGTCTTTTGCGCGTGATTATCTTTTTCGTTCAATTGCCTGGTATGAAAAGGGGCATTTCCCGGAAGCCCTGAGCGACATTGATCAGAGCCTGGCGTTGGATGCGCAGGACGTGACCGCGCTGCATCATCGCGGCAATGTCCTGCTGGCGCTCGGCCGATATGAAGAGGCGCGGCAGGACTACCAACAGGCCCTGAAAATCGAGTCCGGGGACGGAGGAATCTGGAACAACTACGGCATCGCGCTGGACGGATTGGGCCGGACCAACGACGCTGTCCAGGCCTATCGCCGCGCCGCGGAATGCCAGCCGCCCAGCAAAAGCGCCTTTCTCGGATTGGCCTTCGACCAACTCAAGTCGGGCCGCCTCGATGACGCCGCCGGCGTCTTGGACCAGTTGGACAAACTGGAGAAGGGTCCGAACGTCGTGGCCCTGGCCATTCGGTCCGTCCTGGCGCGGGACCGTGGCGAAGCCGCGAAGGCCGTCGAACTCGAACGGCAAGCCCGCGAACTGGACCTGAACACGGCGAAGTGGGCCATTGAACGCGCCAGCAACGCCAACCAAACGAAATGATCCGCTACGATTGTCCGCGGCGGAATGCGCCCAGCGCGCACAGAACCAACGACAGCAACGAAACGATCGCGCCGATGTGAAACAATGTGTCTTTATAGGCCAGATGGACCTGATGGCGCCCGGCGGGGACCGGCAGGGCCTGGAAATCATAATTGCCGCACAGCAGCGGCGCGGCCTGTCCATCAATCTCCGCCACCCAACAGTGATACCAGGTCTGCGCCACCACCAACATGGTTGGCCGGCTGGCTTCCGTTTCAAATTCGCAGTCTACCGCCGTCACTCTGCTGGAGAGAATCTTCGCTGCCGTGTCCTCCGTGGCGGACACACTGTCGCGCGCTTCGATGGGAAGATAAACATCATCGCGCGGCTTGAAGTCCGGCGAGGCCAGGGCCGCCAATGTGTCGGCGTCATTAAGAAAAATCGGTTTCTGTCCAATGGTGGCCATCGGCATGAAGCGGGGTTGGGCTTCCCATGTGAACATATTTGTCGCGGAGGCCCTTTGTGAAACTCCGAGGAACTCCATCAGATTGGGCAAATTATCATGGGAGGCGAGCAAACGCGCCACGTCGTCCTGCCGCCGCAAATACAAGGAAGAGAATCCATCGACCTTCGGGATCAAACTCAACAAATTGCAATTCTTAAACAGTTCCGTTCGCAGGCTCAGGTACAGGCCAAGGGCCGATGGATTGGCCAGATGTTCCAGCAAGGCGTCCGCCTTTGGGCTGACCATGGCGCGCGACCGGCCCAAGTCCGGCACGCTGGACATGGGCGGCGTAAGGTCATCGTAGGCTTGCACCGCCGCGGTGGGGTTCAGGCGCGGCGCGTGGGTGCATATGTCCAGTCCCATCAACATCAGCAGCCCGAAACCGGCCAGCAACCGGCCTGCACTAGCAGCGCCCGCCCGTTGCGGCAACAAAATCACCAAAGCTGTCAACAAGATCGTAAACCGTGTCCAGCCGCTCCGGAATGTCACGCTCCAATCCTCCCCAAAAACCGGGAACCGCCGGGACACAATCAACACGCAAACAATGCCGAGGGCGGTGATCGCCCCCGCCGTTAAAAGAGCCTGACGGCCTGACGCGTCCGCATGACTTTGCAACCACGCCGCGCCGCGCGCCGCCAGCAACGGCAGGCAGAAAAGAGTGAGGAGGAGGAATTTCACCGGATAGCGGGCGAACCCCAGCCAGGGCAGGATTTTCTTGAGCAGCGGCAGGACATGACCGGCATCACCCCAGGCGCAGAGCAAGCCGCCCAGCGCCAGCACCGACAGCAGAACGGTTTTTCGATCCCGCGCCTTCATGAGGGCGATCACCCCCAGCGCCACTGTGACAATTCCGGCGTAGTAGGACGAAAACATTTCCTGGCCGGGCTGCCAGAACACCCCTTCCACAGAGGCGTTGTCACGAAAGAGCGGCACCAGGAAATTGCCGACGCCACAGACCGGCAGCGCCCAATGACCCTTGTCGAAAGCGCTGTTCCGGTCGCCGTGCGTGACGAAATCGAGCCAGGGCGCCAGTTGCGCCGCGCTCAAAGCCGCGACCCACCAGGCGACGGCCGCAAATCGGAGCGCCATTCTTAAAGCGTCCCGCCCGCTGCGGGGCCATTGTGCCACGCAGACCGCGAGCGCGATCAGCCAGGTAAAAAGGATCAATTCCGGCGAGCCGGTCATCATCTGGCAGGCCCCGGCCAGCGCGGCCCAAAATATGGCGCGCCCTCCCCGAAGCGCGGCCCTTTCGCACAACAGCACCACCCACGGCATCCAGGCCAGCGCCGCGATGTGGCACGGCCAAATCAGAAGATTGACGCTCAACCCATTCCAGGCAAAAACCAGCCCGGCCAGCATGGCGGCAAACCGGTTGCCGAACCAGCGCCGCGCCAGGAAGAACATGCCGGTTCCGGCCAGAAGAATATGGCCGAGAAGAAAATAGTTCATCGACCACGGCATGGGCGGAATCAAGTACAACAGCGAAAGCGGATAAAGCGCCATGGTGTTCCATTGGGCCAGGAACGGGATGCCGCAATTGTTATAGGGATTCCACAGCGGCACATGGCCGTGCCAGAAGCAGTGCCGGGCATAATACGCAACCGGATAGCCGAACAAACCATCGTCACGATAGACAAAGGCGTCCGACCCAAACACAATGCCGGGAAAGGAAACGCACATCAGCAGGCCCAGCAAAAGGAGCAGGCGCGCCGCTCCAAACGCGCCGTCGGCATGTTCCGTTTCGTCCATGGCATTCATGCTGTTCAGGTCGTCCCCATGCTGTAAACAAAAACTTTAATTCTTGAACGTTCCCCGCTACCATTGTCCAAGATGAACCGATATGAAGATCTCTGACATTAAGGCTACCACGGTAACCGTCCCTCTGGATACCCCTCTGCGCCACGCCAACGGCTGCCATTGGGGGCGATTTGTCCGCACGATAATCGAAGTGGAAACGGACGAGGGCATCACCGGCCTGGGCGAAATGGGCGGGGGCGGCGAATCGGCCGAGGCGGCGTTTCTGGCGCTGAAGCCCTACGTGGTGGGACAAGATCCGGCGCGCCTGGAAGAGATGCGTTTGCGCATCAGCAATCCCACCGCTTCGCTTTACAACAACCGCACGCAGATGGCTGCGGCGCTGGAGTTCGCCTGCCTGGACATCCTGGGCCAGAAATGGGGCGTGCCGGTTTATGACATTTTGGGCGGCAAATTGCAGGACAAGGTGCCTTTTGCGTCGTATTTGTTCTTCAGCTACCCAAATTCCAAAACCGGCTATGGCGAGGTGCGCACGCCGGAGCAGTTGGTGTCCGCCGCGGTGAGCCTCAAAAAGCTCTGCGGCTTCACCACCCACAAGCTGAAGGGCGGCGTCTTTCCGCCCGAATACGAATTGGAATGCTACCGCGCCCTGGCCACGTCGCTCAAGGGGGACCGGTTCCGTTTCGATCCCAACGGGGTTCTTTCCACCGAACAAGCCATTCGCTTCGGACAGTCCATTTTTGACTTGAACAACGATTACCTGGAAGACCCGGTCTTCGGCATGAACGGTATGCGGCGGGCGCGGCAGATGATCCGGGTGCCGCTGGCGACAAACACGGTGGTGGTGAATTTCGAGCAACTGGCGGCCAACGCGCTCCAGCCGGCGGTGGATGTAATTCTCCTTGACACGACTTTTTGGGGGGGCATCCGGCCCTGCCTCAAGGCGGCTGCGGTGTGCGAGACCTTCCAGTTCGGAGTCGCGGTCCATTCCTCCGGCGAGTTGGGCATCCAATTGGCCACCATGCTCCATTTGGGCGCCGTCCTGCCGAATCTGTCCTTCGCCGCCGACGCCCATTATCATCATTTGCTGGACGACATCATCGAGGGGGGCAAAATGCGCTACGAGAACGGGGCCATCCGCGTCCCCACCGGTCCGGGCTTGGGGGTCCGGCTTAACCGGGCCAAGCTGGCCGAATACAGCGAGATGTACAAACGGCTGGGCGGCTACCCCTACGACCAGGACCCGATGCGGCCCGGCTGGTGCCCGACCATCCCCAACAACCGCTGGGCCGATCCGCAGGACCGGCGTTACCCCAAAATCCCCTATTGATTGGAGGCGACCAGTTCCCGGGGCGACGGATGCATGAGCGCGAACAACCAGGATAAACTGTCCCTGCTATCGTTGCGCTGGCCGCAGCGCGGCTTCTCCCTGGGCCTAGTTGTGGTGCTGGCCATGGGGCTGGGGGCGATGCTGGACCGGAGCCTGTTGTTCAATGGCATCCCCCTGGACGCGCGGGACGATTTTCGCCTCATGGCCCAGGCGTGGAATCTGATTGAAAACTATTACGTGGACCGCGCCGCCATCCGCCACACGGCCATGACCCACGCCGCCATCAGCGCCATGCTCGGCTCCCTGGGCGACACCAACCACAGCGCTTTCCTGAACCCGGCACAGTCCAAAAGGGCTGGCACGGCCATGCAAGGCAAATTGATCGGCATCGGCATCGAGATCCAGTCCAAGGACCATCAAGCAGTGGTCGTCGCGCCGATTGACGGCTCCCCCGCCCAACAGGCCGGCGTGCGCGCGGGCGACGTCATTTTGCAAGTCAACGGCCGGCCGGTCTCCGGGCTGTCGCTGGGCCAGATCTCGTCGCGGATTTCCGGGGAAGCCGGCCAGCCGGTGGCCTTGACGGTGATGAACGCGCGCGACAAGCGGAAACGCCAGCTCACCATTGCGCGGGCCTCGATCAAGCTCAACAACGTGAGCTGGCAGATTCTGCCCGGGACGGACATAGCGCACGTGCGCATCGCGCTGTTCAGCGACGGGGAGGCGGGGGATCTGCGCAAGGCGCTGCTGGAGCTGGAGCGGCAGGGTGCGCGGAAGATTATACTTGACATTCGCAACAACCCGGGCGGCGCGCTGGATGAGGCCATCGGCACGGCCAGCCAGTTCCTGGCCTCCGGCAACGTGCTGTGGGAGAAGGATTCCGCGGGCAAACTCATTCCCGTCCCGGTCCAGCCCGGCGGGGCCGCGCCCGATCTTCCCATGGCGGTGCTGATCAACGGCGGTTCGGCCAGTGATTCCGAGATCGTGGCCGGCGCGCTGCACGACACGCAGCGGGCGGCGCTGATTGGCGAAACAACCTATGGCACCGGCACCGTCCTGAGTGAATTCCAGATGGCCGACGGTTCGACCCTGCTGCTGGCCGTCGAAGAATGGCTCACTCCCGACAAGCACTCCTTCTGGCACAGGGGCATCGCCCCGGACATCCGCGTCGCCCAACCGCGGGAAACGCCGATATTGCGCCCGAGCCTGGAACGGCAGTTGACTGCGGCGGATCTTCGTTCATCGGGCGATGCCCAACTCCTGCGCGCCATCGCTTGGCTTGCCGACAAAGAACCCAGGCATTAGACCACTTGGGCGCGTCCATCCGCCGACGGTTAGGCCGGCTACTGTTTGACTCTTTGATTAAAGATGCCATCTTATTGGTAATGAATGGGTTGTCTTTGCCGGATCCAGCCAAAGGCGGAGTTCAACTGAAGCCGCCGGCATCCGTCAATTTTGAGCAGTGAAGGAGAAAGCAACGCCCCACAAACCAACCCTGCCCATTCTATTCGACATATGAAATCCCGATATTACATGGCCGCCCTCGGAATTCTGCTCGGTGGCCTGGCTGCGTTTGCCCAGACGACAATATTCGACGAAAACTTCGACGGTGGATATGCAGGCTCCTTCGGCGCCGGTTCGTATCAGGGCGGCAGCCCCGCCGCCACCGGCAATGAAGTGATAGCGGCCGGCGGAGACCCGAATGGCGCCTGGCAGGAAACCATGACGGCCACAACCTGGAGCGACTATTACGGCGGGCTGGTGTATCTGATGACGGTTGCCGGGAACACCGATCCGACCCCGTCGGACTACGTGTTGTCCTTCGATGCTTATGGCAGTCAGGCGGTCATCTTCCAGTTTGTCATCCAAACCTGGCCGTACAATTACTATGGCGGCACGGGGCCGGTCATAAACGCGACGGTGGACTACCTGTTGACTGCCGCCAATACCTGGCAGTCTTTCAGCGTTAACTTGGGCAGCATTACGGCGGCCCAGCCGATCGGCGCGACCTGGCAGTTTGCTTTCCAGCTCAATTCCTGGCAGTGGAACGGCCCCGGGTACACCGACACCCTCGCCATCGACAACATCAAGCTGGTAAACATTGGCAATCCCATTGGCCTGACCTCATCCTTCAACCCTTCCGCCGACGGCGGGAGTGTCACCTTTACCGCCACCGTGTTGAGCAACGGGGCCACCGCCGGCAACGCCACCGGCCAGGTGGTGTTTTCGTCCCCCAGCGGGCCGTTCAGCACCAATACGGTGGCGGGCGGCAGTGCTACCAGTTCTCCAATCACCAATCTGCCGCCGGGCGTCAACCTCATCACGGCTGTCTATTCCGGTGGCAACTATCCCGGCAGCGCCAATACGGTGGAGCAAACCGTCGCCACCGCGCCAGGCATCCCGCAAGACAATCTTGCTATTTATACCGACAATCTGGTGAATGGCTTCCAGAATTGGAGTTCGGCAACGATGAATTTCAGCAATGTTTCGCCGGTTCATTCGGGAACTTATTCCATGAGTGTCACCGACGGCGGGAACTATCAGGCGCTTTACTTCGAACGTTCGGATTTTAACACCAGCCTCTACAACAGTCTCAGCTTCTGGATCAACGGCGGCGTTGGCGGACAAAAAGTCCAGGTGATGGGTGTGCTGGATGGCGCCTGGCAGTCGGGCTATCCAGTGGGGAAGTTGTGGACGAACGCCTGGCAGCAAGTAATCGTTCCACTTTCAGCCCTCGGCATGGCCAACCAGCCGAATTGCACCGGTTTTGTGATTGAGGGCAATGATAACGGCGCGGCCCAGCCCACTTTTTACGTGGACGACATGGAACTGGTGGCCGCGCCTGCGCCGGCCCTGGTCCATTTGGGAGTCAATGCGGGGCAAACCTTGCAAACTGTGGATGCCCGCCAGTTTGGAGTCAATACTGGAACTTGGGACGGAAGTCTGGCCAATGCCCAAACACTGCCGCTGCTTGGAGCCATGGGCATCATGAACTTGCGCTGGCCGGGTGGCTCGACTTCGGATGATGGCTATAATTGGGCCAACGACCCGGCCGGGAATTCCACCTTCAGGTATATAGCCACCAACCTGGGCGCTCATGTTTTCACCACTGTCAACTACGGCACCGGCAACGCCGCCGAGGCGGCCGCTTGGGTCCTCTCGGCCAACAAGACCAACCATTGCGGCTTCAAGTACTGGGAAGTTGGCAACGAATGCTATGGCACGTGGGAAACCGATTCCAATGTCGTTCCCCATGATCCCTACACTTATGCCACCAACGCCGTGGCTTATATTCAGCAAATGAAAGCCGCTTACCCGTCCGTGCCCATCCATGTGGGCGTCGTGGTCGCTCCCGGCGAGGGAAGCTATTCCAACAACGCGAATCGTTTTGCGGTCAATCCGCGCACCCACACGACGAACTATGGCTGGACGCCCATCGTGCTGTCCGAGATGAAAAGCCTCCGGGTCCTGCCCGACTTTCTCATTTATCATTTCTACTGGCAATGGACCCCCTTTGGCTGGACTCCTTATTCCGCCTCTTCGGAGAGTGATGCTCTGCTCTTGCAGGTGGCGGGCAATCCGTGTCCCGCGGTTTGGAGCGACTGGGCCAGCGCCGCCGCCAACTTGCGCCAGCAAATCACCGATTACATTGGGTCCTCGGGCGCCAACATTGAGTTGTGCGTGACTGAAAACAACAGCGACGCCGGGTCCATGGGCCGGCAATCCACCAGCCTGGTCAACGCCCTTTACCTCGCCGACAGCACAGGCCAGCTTATAAAAACCGAATTCAGGTGCTACCTCTTTTTTGATTTCCAAAATGACGAACCGGAGACGGACGGTGATTTTGACCCGACGATCCATGGCTGGCAGGCGGTGGGTGATTATGGGATGGTGAACGGGGCAAACAATCCGTACCCCACCTTTTACGCCGAGAAACTGCTGCAATATTTTGCGAGGCCCGCCGATTCGGTGCTCAACGCCAGCAGCGACTCGATGTTGCTATCCGCCTATGCCGTCCGCCGCACCAACGGCGCTCTCACACTCCTCGTCATCAACAAGGACATGACCACGAACCTGGCCGGTCAGATAACGCTCACCAATTTTGTGCCGTCGATGAACGCCACCGTTCAATCCTACGGCATCCCGCAGGAAGCGGCGGCGGAGACCAATGGCCCTGCGTCGCTGCAAGACATCACGACGACGACCTTCGCAGGAGCCGGCGCGAACTTCACCTACACATTTCCGCCCTTGTCGATGACGCTCTTTACTTTCCCACCGGAGCCATCGACCATTTCCGGGGTGGGCATCCAGTCCGAACAGGTGAAGTTTCTCCTTCAAGGCCAGTCCGGCGCGCCTTATGTCATTCAAAGCACGACCAATTTGGCGGCTGGCTGGACCCCCGTCTCCACCAACACCCTTGCCGGCGACACTACGAACATAAGCATCGCGATTTCGACGAATTTGCCGCAGCAGTTTTACCGCGCCGTCTGGCGGCCTTGAAGTCAGACAACAGTTCCCGCGGATGCATAGGACTTTGTGAGCCACCGCCACCAAATGGCTCAACAGTGACCTATGGAGACATTGGTGGCAGGGCGAGGCTCCTGCCGAGCCGTGGCATTAAAGAAATCCATCTTTTAACACGCGCTCTTATTGTCCCGTCAAAACCTGATAAAACCGCTGCGGACTGAAGACGGTGCTCTGTCGAACCCCATCTCGATCTGGTCACAGTTCGACAGAGGGCTTGCCGCGTCAAAAATGCGCGATCTTCGTTGTGAAAATATTTTTAAGCATTTGTCACTCAGTACTTTAAACCCGTTCTCACGGAAAACCGCCACTTTTTGAAAATTCCTTTAGAAATCTGTTGACGTTGTAATACATTAAATTTATAGTTCTCTTAACGAAATATGTAATGAAGGATGGATTACGAAGGCAATCACCGCCGCCGGGGCTTCCGCCGTGGCTCCGCCAGGAAGCCGGATGGCAGGCAGGGCGGAGCGAAGGGCGGGCTTGCTCCCGAATTTGAGCATGAACGAAAAAGCACCCATAAAACGCGAAAATGGGATTTTGGTTTGTCATTCTCCCTGTTTCAACCGGAACAGGCTGCAACTCAATGTGTTCCGACGGAAATGCGGCCCCGTTGCTTCGTGCCAATTCGTGGTAAATCGTGCTCATTCGTGTTAAAAAAACCGGAGCCATAAAATGACACAGATCGACACAGCCAAACGGCTCGGCAGGAGCCTCGCCCTACCGCAACCGCGCTTGGTAGGGCGAGGCTCCTGCCGAGCCGTGGCCTTTCAACAACGTCCTTCTTGCTCAAATCGCTCCGCTCCGGGTGGAATACCAGTCCGTGGGACTCACAAGGCATCTCAAAGCCAGTCCAGGCAAATCAAACCAAGTCAAAGTGATTATTTTTCCAATGGGACTTTGATTCGTCCATTCCGCAAACGACTTCCTTCTTGCGCAAAGCGCTCTGCTCCAAGCACAATTCAGGGCTGTTGTTGAATGAATAAAATGAAAATCTTGATCACAGGCAACCTGGGCTATATCGGGCCAAACGTCATCCGCCAACTGCGCCAGAGCCGGCCCGACGCCGAATTGATCGGCTACGACACCGCCTTTTTCGCCAACGCCGTCACCACCATTGACCCTTTGCCGGAGCGCGAGTTGAAGGCCCAATATTTCGGCGACGTCCGCGCCATTCCGGAATTCGTTTTCGCCGGTGTGGATGCCGTCATCCACCTCGCCGCCGTCTCCAATGACCCCATGGGCAAGGCGTACGAAGACGTCACCATGCAGGTCAACCATCTGGCCAGCGTCGCCGTCGCCCGAAACGCCAAAAAGGCCGGCGCCAAGGCGTTCGTTTACGCTTCCAGTTGCAGCGTTTATGGTTTCGCCGAGGACGATGCCCGCACCGAGACTTCCAGCCTCAACCCGCTGACCGCCTACGCCCGCTCCAAAGTGGCGACTGAAAACGACCTCAAAAGCCTGGCCGGAAAGGATTATACCGTCACCTGCCTGCGCTTTTCCACCGCTTGCGGCATGAGTCCGCGTTTGCGCCTGGACCTCGTCCTTAATGATTTTGTCGCCAGCGCCATTGCCCTCAAGAAAATCAACATTCTCAGCGACGGCACACCGTGGCGGCCCCTCATCAACACCAAAGACATGGCCCGCGCCATGGACTGGGCCATCGGCCGCGACACCGCCAACGGCGGTCCATACCTCATCGTCAACGTTGGGACGGATTCCTGGAATTACCAGGTCAAGGACCTCGCCCTGGCCGTGCAGCGCGCCATGCCCGGCGTGGAGGTTTCCATCAATAAAAATGCCGCGCCCGACAAACGCTCTTACCGGGTGGATTTCTCCCTTTTCCGCAAACTGGCCCCGCAACACCAGCCCATCCACGATCTGGCCGGCACCGTCCAGGAACTCAAGTCCGGCCTCGAAGCCATCGGATTCGCCGATGCCAATTTCCGCGAATCCCGCCTCATCCGCCTCAAGATGTTGAACAACCTCAAGGCGTCCGGTTACATTGGGGACGATTTGCATTGGAAATGATTTCCAGGGCGCGCTGCCATGACACAAATCCTTGCCGCCGATCTTGATCATGTCCTCGGGCACATGCGCCCGTTGCAGAAGGAACTGCAGGGGGCGCGGATCTTCATCACCGGCGGCACCGGGTTCATCGGCTGCTGGCTGCTGGAGAGCCTGGCCTGGGCCAACGACCGGCTGGGCCTGGGCGCGGAAGCATTGGTATTGACAAGGGACTTTGAGGCTTTTGCCCGCAAGGCGCCCCATCTGGCCCGCCGCCCGGACATCCGCTTCCAGACTGGCGACGTGCGCGACTTCGCCTTCCCCGCCGGCCGGTTTTCCCACGTCATCCACGCCGCCACCGAGGCCAGCGCCAAACTCAACAACGAGCGTCCCGGCGTCATGCTCGACACCATCGTGGCCGGGACGCGGCGCGCGCTGGATTTTTCGGCGGACTGCGGCGCCAAGCAATTCTTATTGACAAGCTCCGGGGCCGTCTATGGCCGGCAACCCCCCACCCTCACCCACGTGCCGGAGGACTACATGGGGGGACCGGACGTCTCCGACCCTTACAACGCCTACGCCGAAGGGAAAAGGATGAGCGAGCTGCTCTGCGCCATTTATGCGCGCCAGCACGGGCTGGAGGTGAAGGTGGCGCGCATTTACGCCCTGGTCGGCCCCTATCTGCCCTTGGACATCCACTTCGCCATGGGAAATTTCATCCGCGACGCCATGGCCGGCGGCCCCATCAAAGTCAACGGCGACGGCACTCCGTATCGCTCCTATCTCTACGCAGCCGACCTGGCGATCTGGCTGTGGACCATCCTGGTGCGGGGCGCGGGCAACCGCCCCTATAACGTCGGTTCGCGCCACGAATTAACCATCGCGCAGACGGCCGAAGCCGTCAGCCGCGCCCTCCCCGGCCATGTGCCGGTGGTCATGGCGCAAAAGCCCGTGCCCGGCCAGCCCGCCGCGCGGCTGGTCCCCGACACGACGCGCGCGGAGAAGGAATTGGGTTTGCGCGTATGGGTGCCCCTGGACGAAGGCATCCGCCGCACAGCGCAATGGAGCCAAAATAAAATTTGAAAACCAAACCTGGCCGGGCTATCAAAGCCAGCCCTTGCAAACACACCGATGAAACGTTTAGCCGATTACGTATTTGATTACTTGGCGGACACGGGGGCCACGCACGTCTTCTTGATGACGGGCGGGCATGCCATGTTTCTGAACGACGCCCTGGCGCGTTGCTCCCGCCTTAAGTATGTCTGCTGCCATCATGAGCAGGCCTGCGCCATGGCCGCCGAGGCTTATGCCCGCGTGGCGCACAAGCCGGCCATTGTCCACATCACCGCCGGCCCCGGCGCCATCAACACTTTGAACGGCGTTTTCGGGGCCTACACCGATTCGGTCCCCATGATCGTCATTTCCGGCCAGGGCAAGCGCGAGACACTCGTTTCGACTTACAACACGCCGCAGTTGCGCCAGCTCGGCGATCAGGAGCTGGACATTGCGCCCATGGTTAAAGGCATCACGAAGTACGCCGTGTCCGTGCGTGATCCGCTTACCATTCGCTACCATCTGGAGCGCGCCGCGCATCTCGCCGTCAGCGGCCGGCCCGGACCGACCTGGCTGGAAATTCCGGTGGACGTGCAGGCCACACAGATCGACCCCGCCGCCCAAAAGGGCTATGACCCCGCCGGGGATTCCGCGCCGGCGGACGCCGCCGCGCTGCGCCGCCAGTGCGCGGAAGTCGCGCAACGCCTCGCCAAGGCCGAAAGGCCCGTCATCCTGATCGGATCGGGTTTGCATATCAGCGGAGCTTACAAGGAATTCGACGCGGTGATCCGCCGATTGCAGATACCGGTCGTTTCAGCATGGACGGCGATAGACGCGCTGGACGCCGAGGACCCCCTTTACTGCGGACGCGCGGGCACAATCGGCGACAGGGGTGGAAATTTTTCCGTGCAGAATTCCGATTTGGTGATCGTCCTGGGTTGCCGGCTGGCCATCCGCCAGGTGAGCTACAATTGGCAGTCCTTTGCCCGCCACGCTTTCAAGGTGCAGGTGGATATTGACCGGGCTGAGTTGGAGAAGCCGGCGATGATCCGCCCCGATCTGGGCATTCAAGCCGACCTGAAGGATTTTCTGCGGACCCTGCTGGCGGAGCTGCCGGCGAAGAGCGCGCCCAACCGCGCCGAATGGCTGCAATGGTGCAAGACGCGCGTCGCCAGGTATCCCATCGTTCTGCCCCGTCACCGCGATCCTTCCCGGCCCATCAATCCCTATCATTTCATCGAAGAGCTTTTCAAACTGCTCGGCGAAAACGAGGTCGTGGTCTGCGGCAACGCCACCGCGTCGGTCGTGACCTTTCAGGCGGCCCGCATCAAGCGCGGCCAGCGGGTCTTCGCCAATGCCGGCTCGGCTTCCATGGGTTATGATTTGCCGGCGGCCATCGGGGCCGCGGTCGCCCGGCCCGGCCAGCGCATCATTTGCCTGGGTGGCGAAGGCAGCATGATGCTCAACCTGCAGGAGCTTCAGACCGTCGCGCATCACAAACTGCCGGTCAAAGTCATCATCCTCAACAACGACGGTTACCTCTCGCAGCGCACCACGCAGTCGAGCTTCTTCAATGGATTGCTCATCGGCGAAGGGCCGCAGTCGGGCGTGAGTTTTCCCGACATGGTGAAAATCGGGCAGGCCTTCGGTCTGCCGTCCGTCCGCTTGGAGAACCCGGCTTTCCAGGCGGCCCTGGCGAAATTCCTGGACGCGCCCGGCCCCGGCCTGGCCAATGTAATACTTGACAGAGACCAGATGTTCGAGCCGAAGCTCAGCTCGCGCCGCCTGGCCGACGGCCGCATGGTCTCGGCCAAACTCGAAGACATGTCGCCCTTCCTGGACCGGGAGGAATTGAAAACGAACCTGCTCAACAAGGAGGATATTTTATCCTGCCAGGACGCCTGACCGGGGACCTTGCCGCGCCGGCCCGCTTGTGAAACTGGATTTCAGAACGTTCGACCTCCATCTGAGCCATACTTGGACCATCGCCGCCAGCGCCGCGAAAGGCGGCGCCGATGTCGAGCAAGTCGTGCTGGCGCGGATGGCGGACGGGGACGTGGTTGGGCTGGGCGAAGCCCCCTGCACGCCGCGCTATTCCGAAACGACGGCTTCGATCTCGAGCTTCCTGCGGCGGATCGATCCGGCGAAACTTTCCTTTGATGACATTCCGGGCAGCATGGACCGGCTGGAGAAACTCGCGCCGTTGAATCATTCCGCGAAGTGCGCCGTCAACGTGGCCTTGCTCGACGGCGCGGCGCGGAAGGCGGGCAAACCCATTTACGACTGGCTTGGTCTTGGTTTCTCCGAGGGGAAACATCTCACCTCGTTCAGCATTGGCATTGATCGCGCAGATGTGATCCGACGGAAGACGATTGAAGCCGCGCCTTACCCGATTCTCAAACTCAAGGTGGGCGCGCCGGGCGACCGCGAGAACCTGGCCGCATTGCGCCAGGCCGCGCCGGATAAAAAGGTGCGGGTGGACGCCAACGAAGGTTGGAAGACCAAGGAGGAGGCCCTGCGAAACATCGAGTGGCTGGCGAATGATCCGCGCATTGAGTTTATCGAGCAACCCATGCCAGCCGGCACGCCGGACGCGGATTTGGCGTGGTTGAAAAGCCGTTCGCCGCTGCCGATCTTTGGCGATGAATCATACCACCGCGCCCGCGATGCCGCCCGATGCGCAGAGTGTTACCACGGAGTCAACGTCAAGCTCCTGAAAACCGGCGGCATCAGCGCGGCTGTCGATGCACTGCGGGCGGCCCGCAACGCCGGCCTGAAAACGATGATCGGCTGCATGATCGAAACCAGCGTCCTCATCAGCGCCGCCGCGCACCTGGCAACGCTGGCCGATTATCTCGATATCGACGGCAATCTCCTGGTGAGCAACGATCCCTACCTGGGCGAGACGGCGGAAAAAGGAAATGTGTCCTTTGCGCAAGCCCCCGATCCATTCGGTTTGCGTGTCAAACCAAGGAACAACGACCCTTTTGGGTGATTATCCCAGAGTGGGATTTTCCAGGCGGGCGATGCGTTCGTCCAAGGGAGGATGATCGGCAAAGAGCAGGCCCAGAATGCCGGCGGTCTTGCCGGATATCTTCAGAGCCTGAAAAGCCGGCTGTTGTTGTCCGGCTTGGTCGGCCCCGACTTCATGGATGGCTTTGAGAGCGCGGAGGGCTGAAATCATGTGGTCCCGGCCCGCCAGGCGCGCCCCGCCCGCGTCAGCCCGAAATTCGCGCCAGCGCGAGAACCAGCAAACCACGATGGATCCCAGAAGCGCGAACACGCTGTAGAACAGATTATAGATCATCCATCGCATGAAATAATTGCCGCCCCGATTATCGTTGCGGGAGGAACCTTGGGAGACCGCGATGGAAGCGACCTCCGCCAGGAACATGGCGAAGGCGTTGATCACGCCCTGGATCAGCGTCATGGTCACCATGTCGCCGTTGGCAACGTGGGTGATTTCGTGGCCCAACACGCCTTCGATGTCCGATTGCCGCATGTGGCTTAAGAGTCCCGTGGACACGGCGACCAGGGAACGCGACTGGCTCGGCCCGGTGGCAAACGCGTTGATTTCCGGCGAATCGTAGATCCCGACTTCCGGCATGGCGGGAAGCCCGGCGGCGCGGGCCAGATGATGGACGGTTTCGACGAGGCGCTGCTCGTCGGGATTTGCGGAGTTGGGGTCAATGACCTGAACGCCCATCATTGTCTTGGCCATCCAGCGCGAAATTGCCAGTGAGATAAACGCCCCGCCCATGCCGATGATCAGGCACCACCCTAGAAGATTGCCGTAGCCGAACTGCATGGCCCTGCCGTGAAAAAACAGGCTGGCAATCGCCACCAGCGTCAGCATGACCAGCAGGTTGACCACTATCAAGAGGGTGACCCGTCTGGCAACTTTAAGAAATTTCATAATCGTTTCCTTTCATCGTGGATTTGACTCCTTTTCCCTTCCCCCGTTCATCCCTGTAAACATTGCCGGATTTTCGCAAAAAACGCAACTGTCATGACTTTACAAAGCCGGCGCTGGTTTGGAATCGACAGCCAAGCATGTGGATGATAACAAATTCCCCCTCTATGACAAAACTCATCCAACGTCTCTTGTTCTGCTTCGCCTTGTTGCCGGGTTGGTGCATCGCACTGGACAAAGCCGGGCAGGAATCCGCTCCGCCGTTATTTCTCACTTGCCGCGCTTCAAACTACAACGCCGGGGATTTCCTGCGCGTGGCTGGAAAAACGGATGCGGCGCTGCAACGCATTCCGGCTTCCGACCCCCGGTTTCTTTACCAAGGGCGTTTTGATTTTGCCAATCCGACGGGGCCGGTCGTGGCCTGGCAGGCCAGCCGCATCCGCATTGATTTTGACGGAGACACGCTTGTGCTGTGTTTCGACTGCCTGGGCGGGCAAAGTTTTTTTGATGTGCAGGTGGATGATGAGGCATGGATCCTGGCGCTGCAACATGGCGGCCGGCAACAGCTCGCTTTGCAGCACACCCTTTCGCCCGGACGCCACCATCTGACGCTCTTCAAGCGCAGCGAGGCGGGTGCCGGAACCGTCCGGTTCGAAGGCATCGGGTTGGCCCCCGGCGCCAAAGTCCGGGTGCCCGCGCCGGTCACTTGGCCGCTGACCATGGAATTTTATGGCGACTCCATCACTGTGGGCGCCTGCGACGAAGACGGAGCCGCCGACCAATGGACCAATCGCCTCACCCATAACTGCGCCTTGAATTACGCCGCCATGACCGCAGCCGCCTTTTCAGCCGATTACCGCAACATCGCCGTCAGCGGCATGGGCATCGTCACGGGATACGTCAAAGTCCGGGCCGCTGAAGTATGGAATCGCACCGGCGCGACAGCGGACGATCCCCTTGCCGATCTCAATGCATGGCAACCCGACTTGGTGTTCGTCAATTTCGGCGAAAATGACGACTCCTTCACCGCGTCCCACCGGCTCGATTTCCCCAAAACTTTCGCCGACGATTACGTGGCCCTGGTCCAGAATATCCGCCGGGCCTATCCCAAGGCCCGCATCGTGTTGTTGCGCGGCGGCATGTTTGGCGGCGCGCAAAGCGTCCGCTTGCGCATTCCGTGGGAGGAGATTGTGGCGCGCCTGGAAGCCGGCGATAAAAACGTCAGCCACTTCGTCTTCACACATTGGAGCGAACTCCATCCCCGGGTGCCGGACGACCGCGCGATGGCAGACGAGCTTATCCGCTGGTTGAAAACCCGGGATTTCATGTAATCTCCGGAAAAAAAGCCATGACGGCTCAGACTTCCAGAACCTTCTCGAACTTGGTCAGATTGCGCGCGCCGTTGGGGGTGACGGTGACAACGTCCTCCAGGCGGACTCCGCCCAGTTGCGGATAGTAAAGCCCCGGTTCCAACGTCACAACGTGGCCGGGCTTCAGAACGTCCTCGGAAGTGAGGCTGATGCGGGGAGCTTCATGGATTTCCATGCCCACACCGTGCCCGGTGCCATGAAAGAAACCCTGCATGTGACCGTTCTTCCTGCCGGTCTTGTAGCCTTCACTCTCGAAAAAAGTTTGAATGGCCTGGTGAATATCAGACCCGTGCGCCTGACACTGTACTTTTTCAAAGGCCATTTCCTGGCCGCGCGCCACCGTGTCGTACAAGCGGCGGACGGCTTCGCTGGCGCGGCCCCGCACGACCGTTCGCGTAATATCGCCAAAGTAACCGGTCTTTTGCGAGCGAGGAAAGACGTCGATGATGATGGGCTCTTGGGCGCGCAAAGGGCCGTGGCCCTGCTCGTGCGGATCGCATCCCTGGCGCCCGCCCGCGACAATGGTGTGGCTGGCCAGGCCGCCCACCTGGAGGATTGCGATGTCAATGATGGAGCGCAGTTTTTCAGACGTCAGCGGCGCGCCGTGATAGGCCAGCTTCCGGTCGCGGCCCACTTTGGCCGTTTTCAAGGCGAAGATTCCCTCGGCCAGTCCGACTTCAGCCATGATGAGGGCGGCGCTGATTTTCTTGATTTCGTCGGCCCGCTTGAATTCACGTTGCGGAAAAATACCGCCCTTCTTGACCCGGAGCTTGATGTTGCAATTGCGCAATTCGCGGGCCAGGCCGTGGGGAAAATTGGCCGGAACAAAAATTTTGCGGAGCCGGCGTTCGCGCATCAGCAAACTGATCACAGCCGCCAGGGTGGGTCGCTTGATCCGGCGGCGCAGCTTCTCGACGCATTGATTGTAGGAAAGGACGCGGCAATGGCGGGCTGTTTTTTTTGCCCGGTCAATTTCCAAGTCGTTCAACACCACGTGGCACTGGTTGTCGCAGCGAAAATAGATGAATGGATCCGGCACGAACATGCCGACAGCGTAGAGCATGTTCGCGTCGTGCTCGCTGTCCGCGACGATCAAAATGTTTTCAGATTTGCTCATGTCTTATGAGACGGCGCAAATGGCGCCCGTTTGGAGGAATTGTATTTTGGTTTGCCAATCACATGTTGCTCGGGGGGTGATCAAAACAATTTTCGCGCAAAGATGCAACATCATTCCGGCGCACCGATGCCACAACCGGTTCCCTCAATGCAAGACGGCCGTGGGCAGGATGTAATACGGCCGGCCGGCCTCCAGTTGCGGCGGGGCCAGGCCCAGATCGAGCTTGAGCGCGGGGACTTCAGTCCTGCCAAACAGATGCGTCAGGACCGACTGAAAATCGACAATGACGCGGTACTCGACCAGAGACGCGCTGGAGATGCCGGACACCGTTTCGGCGCGCTTGACGGCGGCGTTGAAATCCCCCAGTTCATCGACAAACCCCAGTGCCAGGGCGCGCTGGCCGGACAGAACGCGGCCATCGGCGTAATCCTCCCAATCCTTTGCCAGGGCCTTGCCTTGGCCACCGTTCTCTTTGGCCGCATCAGTCCGTCCGGTTCGGACCACCGCCTTGAATTTGTTGTAGGTTTCGTCGATCAGCGACTGCACCATCTGGTCCTCTTCCCGGCGGTTTTTTTGTTCCTCGGGCGAAAGCTTGTCCGTGTCAGGCTCGCGTTCGCCGCTCAACATGTCCTTGAAGCGGCCGCTCTTGAAGACATGCGGACGAATGCCGACCTTGTCCATCAATCCGCGGTAATTCCAAGTGTCGATGATCACGCCGATGCTGCCCGTGATGGTCAGGTCATTGGCCACGATCCAGCGGCAGGGCGCGGCAATGTAATAGCCCCCCGAAGCCGCCAGGGCGCCCATCGAGGCCACTACCGGCTTGCGCGCCTCGTGCTGAAACTTTCTGATCGCCGTGTTGATCTCGTCCGAGGCCAGGACTTCGCCGCCCGGCGAATCGACCTTGAGAATGACCGCCTTGACATCCTTGTCGCGTTCGGCCGTTTTTAATTGTTCGGAAATGAAATCCACAAGATTCATGCTCGAACGATCCACGTCCCGGTCCGTGATGATGCCATCCACGGTGATGACGGCGATTTTGTTGTCGCCATTGGTCTGCTCCAGGACCACTTCCTCCAAAGTGCGGGTCCGATCGGTGAAGGTTCGGCTGCGGGGCGAGACGGCATGCGAGAACGTCAGCGCGCGGCTGAAAAGGCTCAGGCAAAGCAGCGCCAAAAACACGATGGCAAGAATTTTCCAGACAGGACTGGTACCCTGGCGTCTGGCCGGCGGGGCATAAATGATCGGCGGCGGTACCAACGGAGGCGGCGCCACGGCTGGAGGCGGGGGCTGTTGCGGTGGCGGTTGGTCATCCATAACAGAGGCAAATTAGCGCAGGACCCAGCGACGGGCAAGCAGATCCAATCTCAAATTTCAAATTCCAAATCTGAAATCCCATGCTACCTTAAGATTTGAGCCATTTCCGCCGATGTCTATGCGGACTCATTTCAAGAGAGGTGTGAGCAAAAATTGCTGTTTCTTTCGGTTGCGGTCCCCGTTCTTCCGGGGTGCTCTCGTGTTGTGCCTTGCCGCCTCGCACTGCGTGGCCCTGGACCCGGGAAAGACCGTATTCCAATACACTTGCAGGACTTGGACACGCCAGAATGGCCTGCCGGCGGGCGGCGTCAATGCCATCGCTCAAACCGCCGACGGCTATCTGTGGCTTGGAACCGCCGCCGGCCTTGTCTCGTTCGACGGCATTGACTTCAAACCGCGCGATCTGAGCCACTTGCAAAGCCGGATTGTCACCAGCCTTGGCTGTTCCAGTGACGGCGGCCTCTGGCTCGGCATGGAGCAGGGTTCCTTCGCTTACTTCGACGGCCAAAACGTGGCCTCCAAGGGCAGCGCAGACCGGGGCGGCGTCAACCTCGATGTTCATTCCATCCTGGAAACTTCCGATCACTCAGTATGGCTGGCAGCGCAGACTCAACTCGCCAGATTGTCCAAGGAGCGTCTCTTCCAAACCATCAACGACAAGGATACGACAGCGCTGCTGCAGGATTCGAAAGGGCGCATCTGGATCGGGACGGCGCATCGTGGCCTGTTTTGGTGGAAAAATGGCATTCTCACCCAGTTCCCCGGGCACGATGTCGACAACCAGGAAATTCGCGCCCTGGCGGTGGATACGAATGGGTGGATCTGGATCGGCACCGACTGGGGGCCTGTGTGCTATGATTCAAATTTCGTGAGAAAAGACTTCCCTTCCCCCTGGTACCCCACACGCGCCCTCCTCGTTGATCGCGAGGGTACGCTCTGGATGGGGACCACCGGGTCCGGCCTGATCAAATACCACAACGGAACCATTACGGCATTCCGCAAACAGGACGGCCTGGCCGACGACAAAGTTGCCGCGCTGGCCGAAGACCAGGAGGGAAATCTTTGGGTTGGAACACAGGACGGCCTGAGCCAGTTCACGGACGTTAAGATCCCCACTTTTACAAAAACCGAGGGTATTCCCGCTGAAATCATCGTGGACGTTTCTGCCGCGCGTCGGGGCGGGCTTTGGATGGCCACCGGTCGTGGCTTCGCTTATTTCGACGGCAAAGGCGCCAGCACCACCACGCTCCTGGGGCTGACCAATGAATACGTCAACCGGATCTTCGAGGCAAAAAACGGGGACATCTATATCATCAACGGCTACATGGACATTGAGGTTTTCCGCGGCGGCAGAGCGGTGGCCCGCTACACCAACAGTGATTGGCCCACCTGTTTTGGCGCGGATGACGCCGGCGTGGTGGCCGGCATTGCCCACAAACTTTTCCGCGTTGGCGCTCATTCTCTTGCGCCCTTCCAATTCGCCGGCGGCCAGATCCCTGACTTCGGCTGGATTTTCAACATTGCCTCCGGCCGCGATGGCTGCCTCTGGCTGGCCACCAGCGCCGGCATTTGCCGCATCAAGCATGGCGTGCCGCGATTATGGTCCGCCACGAATGGCCTTCCCGAGAATAACGTCATCTGCGTCTGCGAAGACAACGAGGGGGTTGTTTGGGCCGGCTTGAACAAAGGCATCGTCCGGCTCAAAGATGGAATAATTGCCAGCGCCAGCCGCAAGCAAGGCTTGTCCGACGACATCATCCACTCCATTCTCCCGGACAATAAAGGTCGTATCTGGGTCGATTCCAGCCGCGGCTTTTTCAGCTTTGCCACCCGGGATTTCGAAGCTTTCGCCGCCGGCAAAACCGATCATGTCAATTGCGCCGATTACACCGGAATGGGCGGGGTCAAGAATTCGGAGCGGTTTAATCAAAAAGACACCGGCTGCCGGACGCTGGATGGCCGGATCTGGTTTCCCACGTCCGACGGCGTGGTTATGATCGATCCCGACCGCATCAACAGCCGGCCTGTTCCTCCGCGCGTTTACATCCAAAGCACCCGCGCCAACGGAGAGGAACTCAAACGCGGCGGAAAAAGCGCGCGGCCCGGCAAGGGCGACCTGGAATTCCAATACGCCGGCCTGAGCTACGTCGCCCCCCAGCAAATCCGCTACCGCTACATGCTGCAAGGATACGACAAGGACTGGAACGAGGCTGGCCTGCGCCGTTCGGCTTTCTACACCAATCTCAAACCGGGACAGTATCGTTTCCTCGTCCAGGCCTGCAACGAGGACGGTGTCTGGAGTGCGGCGCCCGCGGCGGTCGATGTCGAATTGCTGCCCCACTTCCACCAGACGGGGTGGTTCATTTTTCTGGTCATTGCCGCCTTCCTCGCCAGCTTATTCGGACTCTACACCTGGCGGCTTACTCACATCACCAACAAACAGAGACAGTTGCAGAAAGCGCGCGACCTCCTCGAGTTGAAGGTCGCGGAACGCACGCGCGAACTCCGCAAAGAGATCGAACAACGCAAACGAATCCAGGCTGAAATCGACGTCGTCCACCGCGAGCTTGTCGATGCCTCCCGCCGCGCCGGCCAGGCCGAGGTGGCCACCAGCGTCCTCCACAACGTCGGCAACGTCCTCAACAGCGTCAACACTTCCGCCGCAGTCGTGACCAGCCTCATGCGCGACATCCCCGGCGATGGCATCAGCAAGTGCGCCGACCTCCTCCACGAGCACCGCGACGGCCTGGCTGACTTCCTCAGCCGCGACAACCGCGCCGCCAGCGTCATCAACTATCTCAGAAGCCTGGACAAGCACCTCGCCGCCCGCCAGGCCACCATCTTGTCTGAACTGCAGGGCCTGAGCCAGAACATCGAGCACATCAATCAAATCGTCGCCATGCAGCAGAGCTACGCCTCGGTCTCCGGCGTCGTTGAGTTTCAATCCCTGGCCGCGCTGGTGGAGGACGCAATTCACCTTCACGCCGCCGGCCTCAAACGCCACGACGTCCGGGTCGTACGCGAATACGAGGAGCTGCCAGACATCCTTATTGACAAACACAAGGTCCTGCAAATCCTCGTCAACCTCATCAGCAACGCCAGACACGCCCTGTGCGATGAGTCCGTGCCGCACCGTCTCCTCACCGTCGGCATCCATCGCAACGGCGGCGGCTTGGTGCATGTCTCCGTCTCCGACTCGGGGGTGGGGATCGACGCGGCGAACCTGACCCGCATCTTCGCGCACGGCTTCACCACCCGCAAAGGCGGCCACGGCTTCGGCCTGCACAGCGGCGCGCTGGCCGCCAGGGAAATGGGTGGCTCCCTTCGCGCAGAGAGCGGGGGCTTGGGCAAAGGCGCCACCTTTACCCTCGGACTGCCGTTCCACCCCGCCGAAACCGCCGCCGTGGCGGAAGCACCGGCCTGATTGGAACAAGCCCGTTTGCTTCAGCCGCGATCCAACTTTTCAACCGGCCCGGAAGGCGCGGAAGAACGAAACGCCGTTCGTTCCGCCGGACGGGATCGATAGAACCATCGCTCCCGTGGCGTTCGTGACGTTCAGATAGGGCGCCCAATGAACAAGATCGAATGACTGCTGAATGAGATAATGGCCGCCGGTCTCTGAATTCAGCAGGAACTGAAACCCATTCGTTCCGGCGACGTTAACCGGGCTGAACCGGGGCGGCGGGTACAACACCGCGGCCAGGTCCGCGCTGTAATCAGGCAACGGCAGGGCCAGGCCGCCGTTGACGGTCGTGGTCTGGGAATTCCCCAGCGGCGCGCCTGTGGCGGGATCATACCAGTCGGCGAAAAACCTGCCCGCCGGCCAGTTGGTCAACGTCAAAGTCTGGGCGTGCTGCAGCGGAAGGGTTGCGTTGGTCGCGTTGGCCGGAAAAGAAACCTCGGGCGCGACCACGTAGAGGAGGGATTCGTGCGCGCCTTGCAGCCCGATGGCGGCGGAAGACGCTTGCCAGTTTCCGGCGTACGTGGCCGGCAGGACCTGGTTTAACTCAATCCAGTCAAGATAAAACCAATCATCGCCGGCATTGGTGATCGTGACCGTGTGCAGGCCGGCGGGCAGCGGGACGGGGATGTCGATGTTGTATTCCTCATCCACGGTAAAGCCGCCGTCCAGATTCACAAGATTGGTGCTGAATACTTGAACGCCATCCACCAGCACCACCATGACTGAACCGTCGGAAACGGAATTAAGATGCATCACCAGGCTGGCGCCGTTGGTCAGCCAGGCGTTTAACTGGCAGGGCGTCTTCAGGTCCGCATGGTAAATCCCCTGGACAAAGCTGTTCAGCGCTGGCGCCGAAAAGAAGGCGGCCTGCGGACCGGGAATGGCCAGTCGCCCGGGAACCATGTCGCCCCAACCGGGGTCGAGGAGAAGCTGGACGTCGCAGGGTTGCACGCCCGGCAGAAGATTGCCGACCGTCACAGGCGGCGTTCCAGTCGTCTGAAAGGAGATGTTCGTCCAGGCGCCAATTCCCCAGCCGGTGGGGTCCAACACCGCGCCGAGCGCGGAGTAAATCGGATAATCGTCTTCACTGTCAATGTTGTCCCACCACCAGGACATCGCCGTCCCAACAGATCCGCCGAGCGCGCCGCCCCAAATGCCCTGGCGCCAGCCGCGCAGGAAAGGATCGTTGGTCCGGTTCCAGCCCGACGAGGAGGTTCCGAATTCCCCCACCATCATCGGCTTGCGATAATTCTGGAGGAAGGCCTGGGCCAGCGTGGAAAGACGGCTGGCCGGGGACGGGTCGCCGTAGGAATGGTAGGCGGAGAAATCAAGCTGCGGCAGGGACCAGATTTCCGGACGGTCGCTGCCGCCGGTCAGGCTGGTCGTGACCAGATGGCCGAAAACATCATTGGTGTGCAGCCAGCCGCCCATCAAGCCGTGCCAGGCCGCCACATTGGTGGGGTTGAGAAACGAATAGTCATTGTCAATCTCATTGAAAAACTCCCACGCCAGCAGATTCTGGCTGTAGCCGTAGCGCGCGATGAGGTAGCGCAGGCGTTTCTGGTAAATCGTTTCGGCGGTCGCGTTGGTGAAAAAATCGTTGGCCACCGCGCAGGGACCGCCGTTGGTGATGCTGTACGGGTTCTCGGGCCAGTAATTATTGCCGCCCCAAGTCGGGTCCGGCTGAGTCATGAACATGCCGTGGTAATCCAGCGAGAGTAATATGTAGATGCCGCGCTGTTCGGCCAGTTGCAGGACGTAATCCAGTTGCCAGGCGGGCTGCAACGAATAATTGTCAAGTAAAGTGGCGGCGTCCTCGATGCCAAAGGCCCAGGGGCACATCCAGAGCCGGGTGTAATTCTGACCGTCGCCCTGCATGGATGCGAACCAGTTGTCGTAATCATAGGTCCCCGGCCCGTCCGGCCAGCAGACATCCTCGCCGATCAGCCGCAATGCTTGTCCGTCGCCGGTTTGGAAATACTGGCGGCCCGGCGCGAGGCCGACGTATCCGAAGCGCGCCGGCGGCGGCCCCGTGGGCACGGTGAAATTCGTCACTGCCGGTGAACCGGACATTTGGCCGTTGGTCCGGATTGCAAGTGAGAGCGAATAATTACCGGTTTCCGGCGGTGTAAAACGAAGCCGCCACCCCGCCGCGCCACTCGGAGCATCATACTCGTACCCGCCCGAAAGCGACCGCTGGTAGGCCTGATACCAGAAGGCCGGAACAGTCATTGTCCCGCCGGATGGGAGCGTAAAAGTCGCGTCCAAACGAATGACAACCGGATCAAACGGATTCGAAGCCGCGGGGACGTTGCCGATGTTGAATTCAAGCCGCCGCCACAACTGCGGAGAGGTCACCTGACTGATGTGCGGCGGCGATTGTGAAAAACCGAGAAAAACCGAGAAAAAAAGAAACACCGCGGATAGAAACCTCCTCTCGGTCGTATGCATTGAGCAATCCTAACAGCATGTCGTGAATAGTCAATGCCAGGACCTTTCGAAATCACTGGCGCGGCGCAACTTAGAGCGACCATTTGTAGCCCAGGTTCACGATCAGGTTGGCGGCGAGATGCGTTCTGGATATGGCCATCCGCCTGACGATGGACCTGAAGGAGTAAAAGTTTCTGCGAAACCACATGTAGCCGGCGAACAGTTCCTGGGGCGTCATCTGTTTGGGGGTGAAAGCCACCCGCGTTTTGCCATTGAAACAGGTCCAATCTTCGCCGGTCAGCCGGCCGGCCTGTTTCATTTCGTCATAAAGCCGCGTCCCCGGCAGCGGCGTGAGCAGGCTGGCCGTGACTCCGTCAATGCCCAGCGTTTCACAGGCCTCAAGTGTGCTTGAGAAAACTTCCTTCGTGTCGGCGTCGAAGCCGAAAATGATCCCGGCCTGGACGCAGATGTTGTGACGATGGATCAATTCAATGGTTTGCCGGTAGCGCGCGATGTCGTTAAAGCTCTTGTTGACACTGGCCAGCCCCTCGTTCGAAAAAGACTCCAACCCGAGGAAGAGATAAACACAGCCCGAATCGCGGGCCAGACGCAGCATCTTCTCATCGGCGCAGCGGTCGATGGAGACCTGGGCCGCCCATCTTCGGCGCAGCCTCCGCAGCTCTTTCATCAACCCGGCGGCGTAGTCCGGATCGCCGAAGAAATTGTCATCCCAGAACACGAAGTGAAGGTTTCTCATGCTGCGAATGTCCGCGATGACTTCCGGTATGGGGCGGGTGCGAAAGGAGTCGTGGTAGATTTGTTTGAGGTTGCAATAGTCGCAGCGATAGGGACATCCCCGTGTGGCGAAGACCGCTCCTTTCGTGAAATGCCGGCGCCGGATCAAATCACGGCGGGGGAACGGGATGCCGCATAACGAAGGGGCCTGATCGGAATGATAACGCGGCCGGGCGCAGCCCTGATGGAATTCGCGCAAGAATTGCGGCCAGGTTTCCTCGGCTTCGCCCACCACCAGGTGATCACAATGCGTGGCCGCCTCGTCAGGCCGCAGCGTGGCGTGGGGACCGCCCATGACCACTTTTGCGCCGCAGGCCCGGAACCGCGCCGCCATCCGGTAGCAATGCGCCGCGTTGGGAGTGTTGAGAGTAATGGCCACCAGGTCAAACGGCGCCTCGCAGGGGATGCGCTGGTTGTATTCATCCACCAAAGTGATCCGGTATTTCGTTTCATCGATGAACCCCGCCAGATAGGGCATCGTGATTTGTGTGAAGTTGTTGAACTGCCTGCGGCGCAAGCGGTTGATTTCTGCGTTTTCCGGCGTGATCAATAAAATCGCCAGCCTGCGGAGTCGTGCATTCATCGTTCCATGCGGAGATCGTCAGGTGCATCTAAAGGCCTGCGCGTTCCACTGGCAAGACCGCGTTTCCGCCGCCGCCACCAAGGGTCGCGCGGTTCTTGTGGCAGCCGCGCGCCTGGGTTAGGTTTGGGGATGAAATTCGGCGTGACATTTCGATTGGCGGCGCTGGGCGCGGTCATCGGGGTGATGGGCGTGATGATCGTGCTGATTACGCTCAGTTCGCAAAGGGAGGCCAACGAGTTGCGGGCGCGCTTGAGCACGGTGGACGCGGAGAGTTTTGGCATTTCGGAACATTTCAAGGACCGGCTGCGCGAGGTCAACCTGCTGCGATTGCGCGACGCGATCGACCATGACCCCGCCCTATGGCCGCAGTTCCTCAAGGCGAGCCATGATTTGGAGGATTGGCTGGATCAACAGGCCCCTCATTTGAGAACGGAACATGAGAAGGAGGTGTTGCGCCAGGCCAGGGCGGCTTTCGAGGATTACCTGCAAACCGCCCAGGGCTTGCACGCCCGGCCGCAGCAGCAGCAATCCGAGGCCGTGCTCGAGTTCAACTTCCGTTCCAAGTCACAACATCTGTTCGACCTGGGCCAGACCCTGGCCAAAGCCCATTACGATTCGCGCAACCAACTGCTGCTGCATGCCAACCAGACCCTCACCCGACTCCGGCTTTTGGTGCTGGGATTGATCGCGTTCCTGTTCGTGTTCGGCCTGGCCTTGGCGGCGTTCGTTTACCGGGACATGATTGTTCCTTTGCGGGTCAAGCTCGTGGAAAGCCAGTCGCTGGTCGAGCGCAATGAAAAGCTGGCGTCGCTCGGCATGCTGGCCGCCGGCGTGGCCCACGAAATTCGCAATCCGCTGACCGCGATCAAGGCCGCGTTGTTCATCCAGCAAAAGAAGTTCGAGCCTGGCTCCCCGCAACATGAGGATGCGGAATTGGTGCAGCGGGAAATCCTGCGGCTGGAACGGATTGTCACCCAGTTTCTGCAATTTGCCCGGCCGGCCGAACCGCAACTGGCCCGAATGCTTGTCAGCGGGCCGTTGCGGGAAGTGCAATCGTTCCTCGCGCCCGAACTGGGCAGGGCCAATATCCACCTGGTCGTCGAGGAGGCCGCCCCGCTGCAAATCCAGGCCGATGCGGAGCAGATCAAACAGGTGCTGATCAACCTGGTGCAGAATGCGGCCGACAGCATCGGGCACGACGGCACCATCACCCTGCGCGCCCGCGCGGATCGCAAGGCCCTGGCGGACGGCGAACGGAACGTGGTCGTGCTGGAAGTGGCGGATACCGGCAAAGGCATACCGCCCGAAGTGGAAGAGCGCCTCTTTGATCCGTTTTTCACCACCAAGAGCACGGGAACAGGACTTGGGCTGCCCATTGCCGCCTGCCTCGTGCAAAAGCACGGCGGCGCGCTCCAGTATCAAACCCAACTCAATCGCGGCACGACTTTTGGCGTCGTCCTGCCGGAGGCGGCCGGATGAGCGCCAGCGTAAAAATATTATTGATAGAAGACGATCCCGGCATCAGCGACACTTTGCAGCGCGTGCTGGCCGGCGAAGGCCACGACGTAACGGTGGAGAAAAGGGGGGACGACGGCCTGGCCCGCGCCACGGCCGATTCTTTCAACGTGGTCATCACCGACCTGAGATTGCCCGGTTTGAGCGGTTTGGAGCTGATCCGCCAGTTGCACGCCGCCCAGCCGCGCCTGCCGATTATTCTCACCACCGCTTTTGGGACGACCGACACCGCCATTGAAGCCACCAAACTGGGGGCGTTCGAGTATTTGCTCAAGCCGTTCAACATGCCGCAGTTGCTGGAGTTGATTCAGAAGGCGGCCCGGAGCAATCGCCTCATGTGCGAGCCGGTGGCGCTGGGGGAAGGGGAGGAGGGCGCGGCGCGCGACGCGCTGGTGGGGCATGGCCAAGCCATGCAGGCCATCTACAAGGAAATCGGGCGCATCGCCTCCAAACCAGTGGACGTTCTCATCCGCGGCGAAACCGGCACGGGCAAGGAATTGATCGCGCGCGCCATTTACCAGCACGGCGACCGCGCCAACGCGCCCTTCATCGCCATCAATTGCGCCGCCATTCCGGAGACGCTGTTGGAGAGCGAATTATTCGGCCACGAACGCGGGGCTTTCACCGGGGCGCAGGCGCGGCGCATCGGGCGGTTCGAACAGGCCGGCAGCGGCACTATTTTCCTGGATGAAGTCGGCGACATGACCCCCGGCACACAGGTCAAGCTGGTGCGGGTCCTCCAGGAAAAATGCCTGCAACGGCTGGGCGGCAAGGAAACCATCCCGATTGATGCCCGGGTCATTGCGGCCACGCACCGCGACCTCGAAGGCGCCATCCGCCAGAAGCAATTTCGTGAAGACCTGTATTACCGGCTTAATGTCGTTGTCATCTCCCTGCCGCCCTTGCGCCAGCGGCGTGAAGACATCCCGGAGCTGATCCGCTATTTCCTGCAAAAGCACGGCCCGCCCCTGGGCAACGCCGCGCCGTCCATTCATCCGGAAGCCATCGCATTTCTGCAAGGACAGGCCTGGCCGGGCAACGTGCGCGAATTGGAAAACGTCATCCGCAAGGCCCTTCTCCAGGCGCAACATTACACGATCAATCTGGACCATGCGCGCGCCGCGCTCGCCAACAGCAACCCGCCCGCCTCCTCCGCGGACCGGTCCCTGGGCGAATATGTCGATGACCTGCTGGCCGCCGCCCGCCGTGGCGAGTTGGCCGACGCCCACGCGCGGGTTATCGAAAGCGCGGAGCGGGAACTATTCGCGCGCGCCATCGCGCAGGCCGGGGGCAACCAGGCCAAAGCGGCCCGCTGGCTGGGCGTGACCCGCGTCACCATGAAGGCCAAACTCGTGCAATTCGGCCTCGTGCCGGTGGAAAGTGAGAATTAAGAAGTGAAGAACTGCGGTCGCTTGTACTTTATGTTTCTTAATTCATAATTCCTAATTCTGACTTGGTTCAACATGCACGAGCACGTCATAGACGGACGGCACGACGGCGCGGACTTTGTCCTTCACCTTGTGGGCGATTTGGTGGCCCTGTTGCACGGTTATGCAGGGATCGACTTCCACGTGCATATCGACAAAGTGCTGGAACCCCATTTTGCGCACGATGCACTTTTCCACGGCGTTGACGCCCGGAACGGCACCGGCAGCCTTTCGGATGTCCGAAACCAAGGCGCCATCGGGCGCGGCGTCCATCAACTCGTGCAAGGCCGGACGCAGCAAGCGCCATCCGTTCCAGGCGATGATGGCCCCGGCGATAATGGCCGCGCCGTCATCCGCAAAGCCCAGGCGCGGGCCGCCGAACAAGGCCAGGGTGATGCCGAGGCCCGCCGCCAGCGAAGTAATGGCGTCGCTGCGGTGGTGCCAGGCATCGGAAAGCAGCGCGATGCTGTGCAACTTGCCCGCTTCGCGCGACACATAACGGAAGAGAGCCTCCTTGACCACGACGACGGCAATCAGGACGCCAAGAGTGAAAGCCCGCGGCGTTTCCCGGTGTTCGAAAAGTCCCTGCGCCGATCTGGACATGATGCCGACAGCGGCCAGCAGCAGCATGATCGCGACCGAGGCCGCCGCCAGAGGCTCCGCCTTGCCGTGGCCGTAAGGATGGTCGGGATCAGCCGGCTCCGCCGCCACCACCAGTCCGCGCCACATGATGATGGAACTGAAAATGTCCGCCGTGGATTCCACCGCATCGGCGGTCAGGGCATGGGAATGGCCGAGGATGCCGGCGGCGAATTTTGACGCAGTCAGCACGGCGTTCACGGCCATGCCCAAAAAGGTGGCCTTCAGACTGCGATCCAGCCGGTTCATTGGCACGCCGGATTAGACCAGCACGCAAGAAAAGATTCAACCCTTCTTGGCAGGCCTACGGCCCGGCGGGAAACGCGTCCTTGAATTCCTTGGTCTGGCGCAGCCTGTCAAAGCCGTGCTCCTGCAGGAAATGTTCGCGGATGTTCGGCATTTTGGGATTGTGCCGGACCTCCTCCGAGTTCAAGGCGAAGGCTTTCTTGAGCGAGGCCAAGGCCTGGGCTGATTCACCCCGATCTGCTTGCACAAGGGCCAGATCGTACCAGGAGCCGGACGTGTCGGAGGCCATCTGCGTCAGCCTCTGGAATGCTTCCTCGGTTTTGGCCAGGTCGCCCAGGCGCAGGTACTGGCCGGCCACGCTCATAATCATGTTCGGATTGGCCCCTGAAAAATGGAGCAGTTGGTCCAGCATCTGTTCGGCGGTGTTGGTTTGCCTGGCCTGGATGGCGCGATCCACCTGGGCCAGAACTTGGGCGATCTGCTCCGCCCCGTTTCCGGCTTTGCTGCGTTCCAATTGGTCGATCCAATTGTCGATCTGGCCATTGTAGGGATCCAGCTTGTGGCAGGTCCTGAGAATCGACAGGGCATCATCGACGCGATTGGCGCCGAGGAACTGGTTCATCAACTGAAAAACCGCCTCCACGCTGTAGGGACAATAGGCAAAGGCCTGTTTCAGGGCGAACTCGGCCTCCTTGTTAACGCGCTCCCTCTCGGCCGGATTGCGCGAGTTGCGCGCGCGCCACTGGTAGATGCTGGCCCCAATCGCGCTGCGCATTTTGGAAAAGGACTTCTGGGCGTCGTCATCGCGCACGAACTTCCGGTCGCCCGCAAACCCGGCAAAGTAATGGCGCAGATAGACGTTCTCCGCCCAGGCGCAGAGGTCCTTCACGCTGGTGTCGTAGGTGATCCAGTTGCCGATGGTCCGCTCCGAAAACCGGCTCCAGAAGGCGTGGTCCTTGTCAATTATATCCTGTGTGATCTCCGCCACCGGCTGGCGGTTGATCTTCATGATCACCCCGAACGGCGTCAAATGCGGAAACATCCAGTCCAGCGGAAAGCTTTCCTCCTCGTAGAATTCGTGCCCGGGGTTCTTGTCAAATATTACTTTCGTGAGCAAATCGTTGATGCTCATGACCGTGACCTGCCCTCCTCCGACCTGAATGCGGCCGTTTTCGACACGCACATCCTCGCCCGGCTTGATCTGGCGGGGTTCGTTGGGGAATTCGTTGTCGTGTTGCAGCCTTCGGGCGGCATCTTGATAATACTCATTGATGCTTTGCTGCAAGTCTTCCGCGCTTGGGGTGGCGATTTCTGTATCGGGATAAACGCCGCCCAAACTCCTGACAATGTCGCCGGGATAGGCCTCCTCCAGCAGCCGCCGGTTGAGCCGGATGGCCGTGGCCGGAATATTGTTCCAGCCCATCGCCTCCACCATCAGCGGCGGCAGCTTGGTCTCCTTGAACCGCTCCGCGTCATAAATGGAACCGTCCTTCAGAATGACATTGAAATCCCCCGCCAGGGCTTGCCGCAATGCCTTCTCCTCACCCGGGCCGTCCACCAGCGCCTGGGTTTCCCTGCCCAATCTGCCATAAAGATATTTGGACAAGGCATCCTGATGATCGCTCCGGCGCAACCGGGCCGCCAGGTCCCGCACGTTTGCAAACTGGTCCGCCTTGAACCAGGAGGTGCCGGTGCGGCGGTGAAACTCAATGTCCGCGCCGATCGATGCGAAAATCTTGTCCAGCCAGGCCAATGAACGCGTCGGTTCATGAAAAATGCCGGGCAGCGCGAAAGGCAGGAAATCCTGGAAGAAGGGCGGATCGATCTGCGCGCTGCGATTGAACTGCGCCCGGATGTAGTTCAAATAGACGGGATCGGCCAGCGCGTTTTGGGTGATGATATAAACGTCGCGGCGGTCGAAGTGCTGGTCCTGGACCGGCTGGCAATTGTGCGGAGTGAAGCTTTCGCAAAAAATCATGTAGGTGGGACAAAAGCGGCCCGGATCGGTGCCGCCAAACAGCACCGCGTCGCGCGCGATCTCGGGATAAACCATCATCCCGTTTACGCCCCTGGCCGCCTGCTCGCGTTGCGTGGCATCGTAAGTCAGCCGGCCATCAGCCCCCACAAATGGCGGGGCAAACATATCGTGCCCAAACCAATAGCCGAACCAATGATTGTGCTGCTCACTGTGAAACCAATGGGAAAGCCCCGAATACAGAGGCATGGTGGCGAACAATGCCAAAGTGATCAGCAAGGGCGCCCGCTGCCGATAGACCGCCAGCCCCACGATGAAAACAATGACGAGAGCCACCAAAATCAAATTGGCGAAGATCGGCAGGCCGTATTGATCTTTGACAAAAGCCTGGCCGATCCAGTGCGGCAACTGGCCCCAGTCGATGTCGCCCACCAGGCCGAGGAAGTTTCTCTCGGTGGCGTCCTTGAGATTGTAGAGCGCCAGCGGCAACGCGACCGCGACAGCCGCCATCAACCCCCAGCGGCGGAATTGCTGGTAGTGGGTGGCCATGTAGGCCGCGGTCAGCGCCAGCCCATACCCGATCATGATGGCGACCAACGTGTGCGAAGGGAGAAAGAAGGTCTTGACCAAGTCGGCGGACTGGCGGTCGGGCGTGGGGTTGAGCGTAATGGTCAGCAGGACGCCCAGGAATGGATACAAGCTGGCAACCAACACGAGCCAGGCGCGCTCGCGCTTCTGCATTTTGAACAAAAACAGCAGCGGCAGGAACGCGAAAAACATATAGACCCAGCTAAACGCGTCCGCCACGCCCTCGACCAGCATGCGCAACTCAATGACGAAATGATGGAAATCGTGGAAAATATCCGTTGGAACGACTTTGTTATATTGTCCGCGGCTTAAGGCTTCAAAAAAGCCCGCGACGGTGCGGGGGTAGCCCCATTCCATGGGCGGATTGGTCATGCCGGCCAAAGGCTCATAGAAATAAAACGAAGCGCCCGCCAGCCACAGCAACCCCATGAAAAGGACCGCCTTTAGTTCCTTCCCGATGCTCCTGGTCTGGATGGCCAGCCAGCCGCAGGCCACGACGGAGGCAATCCCCACGGCATTGAATATGCCCATGATCATCTGATCCGCGGCATCGAGTCCGGGCAAAAGGTGGTTGGCTTTGGCAATCAACGCGCCCATCCAAACCAGGCTGTTGACCAGGAACAAATCGCGCCCCAACCGCGCCTGGCACATGGCAATGCCGATCTCGATCCCCAAGGCCGCAATGATCAGGGTCTGGTGAATGGTGGCGCAAATCCCGAAGCAAAACATGGCGGCGTAGAGGTAGCGCCTTTGATGGGGCGCGTAGATCCAGCGCAACAGAAAAACCAGCACCAGCATCAACCATGGCACGCCAAAGGGCGAAATGCGGTTGATCGCCACCGATTCGAACCACATGGCACTGCCGAACCCCATCAACATTCCCGCCGTGACGCCGGACACCATGCAAATGGCCCCTTCCCACTTGCCGGTCATCCCTTTGAGTTCCTCGATCCCTTCCATGAGCATGCTGCTGCCGCGCGACACCATGAGCGCCAGCAGTCCGCACGCCATGGCGGCGGTGGAAGCCTCGGCCAGTTGCACCCGCCACGCGATGTTGCCGAACGGGATCAACACCGTCCACAGCCAGGTGTAAATGGTCCAAAACGGGTAGCCCGGCGGATGCGGAATGCCAGCCCAGTAGGAGCCGGTCACCAATTCGCCGGAATCCTCCAGCGTCACCTCAGGCGCAAGGGTAATGAAATAAACCGTCCAGACGACGACAAAAGCAACGGCGAGTGTCCACCAGTCAATGCGCCTGAAGAGCGGCGCGGTCGGTGTTTGGACTGGTTTGGGCGGGGCGGCTTTGGCGCTGGGCGCCGGGGCCGGGTTCGGTTTCGTACTCATTATTTGCGATTAATCCGTGTTTTCATTGAATAGACACTTTCAGCCGCCATTTTGTATAAAATTGCTTTCGAATGAAGTGCGGCATTTCCGGGGCTTTGTCAACTAGAGCATGTGGCAAAACATGGCGTCGCGCAGCTTGGGCTCAAACCAGGTGCTTTTGGGAGGCATGACACCGCCAGCGTCCGCGACGGCCATGAGATCCTCCACGCGCGTCGGGAACAGGGCGAAGGCGCACGCGCATTCACCGGCATTGACCAGTCTTTCCAGTTCCGCGGTCCCCCGGATGCCGCCGACGAACTGGATGCGCCTGCTGGTCCGCGGATCGTCGATGCCGAAAACCGGGGCCAGGACGAGTTTTTGCAGCAGCGCAACATCCAGGCGTTCGACCGGCTCCCGCGCCGCCGTGGTTTCGGGGCGAAAGCGCAGCGTCCGCCATGCGCCGCCGAGGTAGAACCCCAATTCGTGAATGGCCCCCGGCTGGGGCGGGCCGCCCGGTGCCGCGACAAAAATCTCCTCCAGTTTTTTGAGCAACCGCGCCGGATCCAATCCATTCAAATCTTTCAAGACACGATGGTAGGGCAGAATCTGCATTTGATCGTGCGGGAAGATCACGCTCAAAAAAAAGGCGCTTTCACCCGAGCCGCCTCTCGCCTGGTCCACGCGGGCGGCCGCCGCGCAACGATGATGCCCGTCGGCGATGTAGAGAAACGGGATCCGGGCAAACGCGTCCGTGACAAACCGGATGGCCGCCGCGTCGCGCAATGTCCAGGAAGAATGCCGGATGCCGTCCCGGGCGGTGAAGTCCGTGTCCGGCGTTTCGGCGGTGTGACGGGCGGTGAGATCGTCCAGTTCCTTGGCGGCGCGATGGAAAAGCAGGACAGGGCCGGTTTGGGAATTCAATGCCTCGATATGGCGCGCGCGATCGTCCTCCTTGTCCGGCCGCGTAAGTTCGTGCTTTTTAATGACACCGTGGCGGTAATCCCGGCAATCCGCCACCGCGACCAGCCCGGTCTGGGAATGCCGGCCCATCGTCTGGCGGTAGAAATAGAAACAGGCCTGCGGGTCCTGGCGGAGCGCGCCCTGGGCCAGCAGATGGTTGAAACTCTCCCGGCCCCTGGCATAAACCCGCGGGTCGTCGATCTCCACTGTCGCCGGCAAATCAATCTCGGGCTTGCTGACATGCAGAAAACTGAGCGGATTGTCCCCGGCCAAGTCGCGGGCTTCCGCCGATGACATGACGTCGTAAGGCAATTCGCAAATCTTCGCCGCCCAATCGGGGCGCGGACGCAGGGCGGCGAATGGTTTAATCTGAGCCATAAGAAAATGCACGATAAGGAGCCTTGGAGCGAAAGGCAACACCGCGCAACGCAAAGGCTTCCTCCTTCGCTCCCCAAGCGGAGCTTCGGCGGACTGTCGGAAGTTGCAACCGGCGGCCAAAGAGGCAGGGGATGGCTCCCGGCTGGGTTTCTCATCGCGCGCAAAGAGCCCGAATCTCCTTCCGCTCTGGAGCTGAGGGCTGGGCCCCCATACGCGTCACGGAAATGGCCGCGGCGGCATTGGCGAAACGCACTGCTTCCAGCAGCGACCCGCCTTCACCCAAGCCTACAGCCAGCGCCCCGTTGAAAACGTCGCCGGCCGCAGTGGTGTCCACAGCCGATACGCAAAAACCCGGCACAAGCTGTCTGACAGAATCCGTTGCGACGAAAGCTCCGCGAGAGCCCAGGGTAAGGATTACAATGGCTATACCTTTGGCCCGCAGCCTTGTCGCGGCTTGGGCGGCGCTTCTCTCATCTTTGACCGTGATGCCCGTCAACAGCTTTGCTTCAGTCTCGTTGGGGGTAAGAATTGAGACCAACTTGAGCAGCCTGGCGGGCAGGGCGCGGGCCGGGGCTGGATTGAGGATGACGAGAACACCTGCCTTGGCGGCCAGTGCGGCTGCGGTCTCGATGGCCTCCAAGGGTGTTTCGAGCTGCATGACCACGGTGCTCGCTTCGGCAAAGGCCGGACTGGCTCTCTTCACGTCTGCGGGCGAAAGCCGCCCGTTGGCGCCACCCGCCACAGCGATACTGTTCTCACCGTCTTTGGCCACAAAGATCATTGCCACCCCGGAAGGCGCCGCTTTGTCACGGACAATGTAATCGGTGTGAATGCCATCTTGAACAAAGCCGGCGACGGCTTTCTCGCCGAACATGTCCATCCCAAGCCGGGCGATAAAGGTGACGTCGCCCCCCGCGCGCGCGGCGGCGACCGCCTGGTTGGCGCCTTTGCCGCCGGCGGCGATGATAAATTCGCCTCCCAAAATTGTTTCCCCCGGCTGCGGTATGCGGTCGAGCTTGATGATCATGTCCGTATTGGAACTGCCAACGACAAGAATGCGGGGTTTCGGCATAAGATTGAATCAGGTTGGCATGGCAAAGGATTACAAGAGCCTTCAGGAAGTAAATTTGGAGGCGATCAGCACCGCGAGACCGATGAGGTAGAAAAGGAACATTGCGCCCAACAGGCCATTGGTCCCTTTGGGGGAATCTTTAAACTCCTTCCAGATAAACACTCCCCAGAACGCGCCAATCATGGTGGCGCCCTGACCCAGGCCGTAGGAGAGGGCGGCGCCGGCTTTGGTGCTGGCGATGATGCTGAAGGCCATTCCCACATTCCAAATCATGCCGCCGAGAATCCCGATCAGGTGAAGGGGGGCATTGCCTTTGGTAAAATAGTCGCCAAAGGGAACCGCCGGCCCAGTGATCGGTTTGATCATCATCATGCTGTTCCAAAGGAAGTTCGAAGCAAGGAGCCCCACGCTGAACAGCACGATGGCGGTATATGGGCTTAACATGCCGGCTTGCAGAACCTTCGTGGAGGGATCGATTTTTCCCATGCTCTGGGCAACGTATTTGTAAAAGAAGCCCATTAGAACCCCGGCAGCCACCGCGATAATAATGCCCTTGACCGGGGCTTTCCTGCCTCCGCTTGCCAGGCGCCTGTAAGCCAGCGCATCCAGAACGATTGCCACCATCACCGCGGCGACACCCAACGCGAGCATCGGCGCATTTCCCACTCTGGTGGAAAGATAAGTCGTTATTACACCCAGGACCAGGGCCAGGCCGACCCCGACCGGGAAAGCCACCGCCATGCCGGCGATGTCGATTGCGGCAACCAGCAGGATATTAGAGAGATTAAAAATCACCCCGCCGAAAAAAGCGCTGCCCAGCCAGCGGCCATCCGCCTGCCGCAAGTCAGCCAGAAAACCGCGCCCGCCAGTGCCGCTGCTGCCCATGGTGAAGGCCAGGATCAGCGACAGCAGGACGACACCGATGGCATAATCCCAATAGAACAGTTGGAACCGCCATTCCTTGCTGGCCAGTTTCTGGGTATTGGCCCAGGAACCCCAGCAGAGCATGGTCACAACGCACATCGCAACGGCCAAAGGGTAAGAATCAACAATGATCATAGTCTATTAGTGTGGCAATTGCTGATCGATGCGCAGCAGCCGGGTTGTCAGATGGTCTTGAAATGCGGGCAGATTCTTCCAGTGAAGAGCGACGCGGGCGGTAAACTTCCCATGGTCGTCCCGCACAGTGTAACCATCGTCGGAGATGCGGAAACGGATGGTCTCGGTTTCCACAAAATCCTCCGAATAGGCGAGGTAAACGGCCACACAGTCGAACAGCGTGGAGGAGCGAAGGGCAAAATAATCGCAGCTCATCCAGCTGACGCGGGGCGCGAAGATGCAGTAGTTTTCGATCACGGCGCGGAGCGTGGAATCCCCTGTGGCGCTCCAGATGCGATGATAATTTTCACCGGTGAGCACGGCGGCATTACAAGTGTCCAGGGGAGTCAGAAGCACATCACGCCAAGGCGCGGCGAGGACGGCGCGGAAGGCCGCGGGATCCACCCGGACGTTGGTCTCGGCGCTGGCCGGGAGACCGCCGCCATAGCCAACGGCGAAGCTGCCAAACATACCGACAAGACGGCACCGGGCGGCGATGCCGGGAGCCCGGGCGAGCGCAGCGGCCAGGTTGGCCGACGGGGCGATGGCTATTATTGTCACCGGCACAGGAGATTCTTCGATGATTCGAATCATCCGCCCCACTCCATCCGCGGCAATTTCGCCGGGATAACGCGCGAGGTCATAGCCTTTGACCCACGGATCCTGATTACGGAGCTTCACGGACATGGGTTTGGATTTTACGCCAAGGCCGATGGGAATGTCGGTGCGTCCCGCGACGGTCAGGAACTTTGCCGTTATCCTGGCGCGGTAGGTCGAGTCACCAGTCTCCATGAGGATGAGTTTGGGGTCCAGTTCGGGACTGCGCAGAAGCAAGGCCAGCGCCCACGTGTCGTCGATGTCGGTGCCGATGTCCGTGTCAAGAATAACAGGGATGTTGGCCAACCCCCGCGACTCCGTAAAGTTCGTTTTGTCCGCACGGACCAGGGCAGCCGTCAGGCAGATGACGGCGACAACAAGACGGGATGCCCCGCGTGATTTCATGAGTCCCATGGAAGCATTATAATCCTGCTGTCAATAGACGAAACCTTTGATGGATTCATTTTATCCGATTCATTCGAAGCAATTACAGGCTTCAGGGTTGCTACGGATACAGATAGCTCATTGCCTGGGCCCAAAGCAGATTGTACGCGCGCATGCCGGCGGCGTTGGGGTGCAGCCCATCACTCCGGAAATCCTGCGAGTTGGTCAGGAAGTAGGTGTAACAATCCGGGCCGGCCATGATATGGTTCGTGGCCACCAACTGGTCAATCACGGCGTTGAAGAGCGGGACATTGTTATGATTGCCGTCAAATATGCAGGCAATGTGGGGAATGACCGGCATGCGCCCGTTGGCCAGGAGCATGGTAATCATCGCTTGCATATTGGCCTGGAAATTGCCCGTGTTGGAAGTGTTTCCGCCGGCATCGTTGGCCCCATAGCACAAGGCCCAGTAGTGGTAATCCGGGTTGTCTGTCAGGTTCTGCGGCAGGCGGGCCAGGGCGTTGGCCGAGGTTTCCCCGCCAATGCCTCCGTTAATCATCGAAGGGAAGTAATTGGTGTTGTAGATGTTGATCCAACCCGCGAAACTGGGCTGGTTGCTGTTGGGGTCGTTGGTGCCCGTGCCGGTGTAGCGATTGGCCCAAAAGGCCGTGATGCTGTCTCCCATGAAAAACCAGGTGTCTTCCGCGATCCGCCCCCGGCTGTTGGCCTCCGAGATGTCATACACTTCGATTTCGTCAAGTTGAAGTCCATTGGAAGTGAACGACGGGACGGAGGTGACCACCATTTTCGCCCATTTCATGCCAGTGAAGTCGAAACTGTGCGACCGTGTGCGATAGGTATTGTTGGTAACGCTGGCCACCAGCGTCCATGTCCCATCCGCGCCGGTGGTGGAGTTGGACGAGGCATAGATTTCATAATCCAGCGGCGACCCGTAATCAGGCGACGGAGTTGACGTCGGTGTAATCGGATCGGCATAATTGTAATTGCCGCTGCAATTCCATTCCAGCATCACTCGTTTGGGGCCTGAGCCTAGATTGATTGCCATCCAGCCCGGCGAGGAGGGTGTTACATTCCCCGCATACCATGAAGTTACTCCGAATAACCCGTCATCAAGGATGCTCGTGCTTTGATACTCTGCGGCGGCGTACCCGGCAGTCGGCTTGTTGATCGAGATTCTCGGGTTTGGATTTATGTCCTCTTTGACCTTGTAGAACATTTCAGGCGCCGTCAAATCGCTCGGATCAAGAAACTGGTTGGCCACACCGACCGGGTTCGTTGCCCATGTGACCATGTTCGAGCTGGAGAGCACACTGTAGCTTTGGCCGGGGAACGGATTCCACGCCATCTGAACACCCGTCGGCGTTGTGTGGATATTGGTGAATATGAGAGTACTCGGGCTTGGCGTAAGGATCACAACCGCCGGGTGACCAATCGCCACGCCATTGATGGTCCCAGTGATGTTGGCTGTGCCTGGCAAGGTCGGGGAAGTCAATATCGCCGTGTAGGTTCCGTTTTCATCGTTGGTGACGCTGCTCAATGATCCATCGGTGGTGCCGAGCGTCACTGTCCCGATGGTTAACGTGTTGTTGCCGTTGGCATCCTTCCCCTGCACGGTTATGGTCGAAGCGTTGGTCCCATTGGCAACGATCGAAGACGGGCTGGCGGTGATCGTTGTGTTGGCGGCGCTTATAAGCGCCGTAAACGCCACCGAGGTCTCGTTCCCAATGGCCACGCCAGCGATGGTTCCCGTGATGCTGGCCGTTCCAGCCGTGGTCGAGGAGATTAATATCGCCGTGTAAGTTCCGTTGCCATTATCGGTCACGCCGCCCAGCGATCCCGCCGTGGTGCTCAGCGTCGCCGTCCCGCTGCTCACAGTTATATTGACTCCGTTCGCGTCTTTGGCTTGCACCTTTATGGTCGAAGTGCTTATCCCGTCTGCCGTGATTGTGGTCGGATTGGCGCTGATCGTCGAATTCGCGGGGCTCAGCGCTCCGGTAAAGATCACGGAAGTTGGCAGCCCGATCGTTGCGCCGGCGATGGTTCCAGTAATGTTAGCCGTCCCAGTCGTAGTCGGGGAGGTCAATATTGCGGTGTAAGTGCCGTTTCCATTGTCCGTGACACTGCCCAGCGATCCTGCCGTGGTGTTCAACGTCACAACCCCGCCACTTGACGTCAGGAGGTTGTTGTACGCGTCCCTGGCCTGCACCGTTATCGTGGAAGTGCTCGTCCCGTTGGCCGGAATCGAGGCCGGGTTGGGGCTGATCGAAGTATTGGCGGCATTGACCGGTCCCGCCACAAAATTCACAGGGGTTGGGTTCCCAATGACTGCGCCGGCGATGGTTCCCGTGATGCTGGCCGTTCCGGCCGTGGTCGAGGAGGTCAATATCGCCGTGTAAGTCCCGTTGCCATTGTCGGTCACACCGCCCAGCGATCCCGCCGTGGTGTTCAAAGTCACCGTTCCTCTGCTTGAAGTTATGGCGGCGCCGGTGGCGTCCCGAGCTTGCACTGTTATAGTCGAAGTGCTCGTGCCGTTGGCTGTGATGGAAGCGGGATTGGCGCTGATGGTTGTATGGGCGGGGCTCAACGGAGCACCAAGAAAACCATTGAGCGTGAGGTGGTTCATTTGCTCGGATGCATAAGCGGCGTCGTATCCGGACAGCTCAAAGGTGATGCTGGTCAACCCTTGAAACTGCGGGCCGCTCAAATCAAAGGTCACGGGGGCAAACGTCGGCGCTTGCGTCGTGGTGCTCTGCGTCACATATGACGCGAATGAATCAACGCCCGTTTTCAGGTCCCAACCAGCCGGACTGCCAAACTGGCCATACCCTGCGTTGAATGCCATGCTGGTCAAGTTCATGGGAATTGTCGAAGAAATCGTGAAATACAAGTAATAGCCCAAACCCTGTGCGGCGGCGTCAGCCGCCGTCGTGTTGGTGCCCGCGCTCATTTGAAGTCCGTTCGTCACTTCGCTCCAGAACCATGCGTAGCCCAGAGTCACGTTGCCTGCGGTGACGCCGGATGCGACGATCGAAGGCGCCAGGGGTGCGGAGCCGGTCAGATTGTATTGCGCGATCTCGTTTGGCGCGAGGTTCAATGTAAAGCTCACGGTCGCCGGGTGGCCAATCGTCGTGCCAGCGATGGTCCCGGTAATTGTGGCTGTGTTCGTCGTGCTCGCCGCGGTCAATATCGCCGTGTAAGTCCCGTTTCCATTGTCCGTCACGCTGCCCAGCGTTCCCGCTGTCGTGCTTAACGTCACTGTCCCGCTGCTCGCAGGCATATTGTAACCGTTGATGTCTTTGGCTTGCACTGTTATCGTGGAAGTGCTGACCCCATCCGCCGTGATGGAGGCCGGATTGGCGCTGATCGTCGTATTGGCCGCGCTCAACACTCCGTTAAACGCCACAGAGGTCGGGTGGCCAATGTCCGTGGCGGCAATGGTTCCGGTGACGCTGGCCGTCCCCGGCACGGTTGAGGAGGTTAATATCGCCGTGTAAGTCCCATTCCCATTGTCCGTGAGATTGGCAAGGGAACCCAACGTGGTGCTCAAGATGACGACCCCGCCGCTTGAGGTGAGGTTGTTGCCGTTCGAGTCTTTGGCCTGGACGGTTATCGTCGAAGTGCTGGTTCCGTTGGCCGCGATGGAGGCTGGATTGGCGCTGATCGTCGTGTTGGGTGCGCTCAGCATGACTGGCACGGCCAGGCTGATGTCATCCACGTAGAATACCGGCTGGGCCGAGGCCGATTGGGCTTGAATATAGAACCCGTCGAAGTTGGCCGCATTGGCAACTCCAAGGGCGGACAGCGGAACAGTGATTTGCTGCCACGTATTGGAGGTCGGCGTGAAATGGTACAAGTTATTAGCCTGCCCTGTCCCGCCCAGGAGGCCCTCCACCGCCAGCGGCTGACCGCCGCCCGGTCCTCCGTTAACCCAGAACGTTAAATTGGTGTAGGGGGTGGAACTAATATTCGCGTGCTCGAGATACAGGCCGGACCATCCGTTGGTTATCGTAATCGAAATGGAACTGGAACCGCTATGAACATACTGGGTGTTGGCGTTGTAGCTCAAATTGATCGTGGAACCCCAACTCCAGTTCGCCCAACTGTTTTGCAACGAATCTGTGTAAACCGCCATGTTTTGTGCGACTGCCCCGGCGATCGACCCCAAGAGCAGCAGAAGGCCAAACCCCCGCCGCAGCCACGCGCGCGGTTGGGCGAAAAGAGGGGCCATGGATTGCAAGAATGTGTGCCGGGGAAAATGGAAATTTACAAGTTTCATAATGAACGTAATTTAGTTTATGCTGTGCCTTATTGCTGACGCGAACATTTCACCACGGAATCGCGCCCGCGCGCTATCGTCAAAATTGTTGAGTCTAGGGCCCCGATCATACTTTGGGACTCGCGGCTATGGACACAAATTGCGCATGGCATTGGCCCAAAGCAGGTTGCAGGCGCGAAGGCCGGCATCATTGGGATGCAGCCCGTCGCTCCTGAAGTGACATTGTCCTGTTTGCATGCCTCAGGCTAAAATGGCAAAGTGGCCAAAGCGGGCGGCGGTGCGACGGTGGAAGCGTCATTGGTGCCGGGATACAGGTGGAACATGGCCCGGGCCCAAAGCAGATTATAGTCCCGCATGCCGAGAGCATTGGGATGCAGACAGTCCACGTACTCATTGGTATGGTTTATGAAGTAGCTGTAAACGTCGGGGCCGGCCAGGATGTGGTTTGTAGCGACTAATTCGTCAATCACGGCGTTGAAGTATGGAACCCCGTTATGGCCGCCGTCACACGCATAGTTAATGTGCGGTATCACCGGCATGCGCCCATTGGCCAGCAGCATGTTGATCATCTGCTGCATATTGTATTGGTAAGTTGCCGTGTTGGTGGTGTTGCCGGCGGCATCATTGGCTCCGTAGTCGAGAGCCCAATAATAATAATCCGGGTTGTCTATCAGGTATTGCGGCAACGAGACCAGCCCGTTATCCGATGTTGTTCCGCCGATGCCGGCGTCAACTATCGAAGGGAAGTAATTGGTATAGCCATAACTAATCCAATTTGCAAAAGAAGGCAAGCTGCACGAGGTATCGTTGGTAAATAATGGCGGAGCGCCTGAGGAGTCGGCGCGGTCGACCCAGAATGCCGTGATACTGTCCCCCATGAAGAACCAGGTGTCTTCCGGAAGTCGCCCGCGGGAATAGGCCGCTGAAACATTATAAACTTCCATCCTCGAAAAGGCGGCTCCGTTCAGACTGTTTAACTCGCCGTTGACGCTGTTGGTCGTCGGGGCAGCGGTGATCACCATTTTAATCCAGCTCATGCCGGCAAAGGCGAAACTGTGCGCCCGTGTCCGATACTGATTATTCGTCACACTGACAACCTGTGTCCACGTCCCGTCCGCCCCGGTGGTCGAATTGGACGAGGTGTAAAGGGCGTAATTGCCCGGGCCGCCGAAATCGGTTTCCAGATAATTATAGTTGCCGCCGGCGTTCCATTGCAACATGACCCTGCTGGGGCCCTGACCGATATTGATGGCGATCCATGCCGGATTAGCCGGGGTGGGATAGCCCGCGTTCCAGGATGAGTTGTAGGTGTTGAAGATGCCGCTGGTTGATTGATTCGCGTCGGGGCTGTATCCGAAAGTCGGCTTTCCCATGGAAATGAGCGGGTTGGGATTGAGGTCTTCCTTCACCATGTAAAACTTGCGCGGGTTCTCCGTGGTGTTCGTATCAATAAACTGGTTGGTCACACCGACCTCGCTCTGCAACCAATCGACCAAGTCCGTGCTGGAGAGCGTGCTGTAGTACTGGCCAGGGAACCAATTCCATGAGACCCGCGCACTTTCCACCGCGGATTCGATATTGGTTATGATGAGGAATACGGGATTGAGCGTCAGATCCACAATACCGGGGTGTCCAATCGCCATGCCGTTGATGGTTCCGGTGATGATGGCCGATGCGGGCGAAGTCTCGGTGGAAATCGGGGCGGTCAATGTGGCCGCATAAGTTCCGTTCCCGTTGTTGGTCACGCTGCTCAAAGTTCCTGCCGAAGCGCCCAGCGTTACTGTCCCCCCATTCAAACCAAACGCGTTGTTGTTCACGTCCCTGGCTTGCACCGTGATGGTCGAGGTGCTTGTACCGTTGGCCACGATTGAGGACGGATTGCCGCTGATCGTCGTATTGACGGCGCTCAACGGCGGCACAAAGGTCACGCTGGACGGGTGTCCAATCGTTCCACCGGCAATGGTTCCAGTAATGCTGGCCGTGCCCGCCGTGGTCGAGGCGGTCAGCATTGCCGTATAAGTCCCATTGCCATTGTCGGTCACACTGCCCAGCGACCCAGCCGAAGTGTTCAGTGTCACGGTCCCCATGCTAAAACCTATATTGTTGTCATCCACATCCCTGGCCTGCACGGTCACCAACGAGGTACTGACGCTGTCGGCCTGGATTGAGGACGGATTGGCGCTGATCGTCGTATTGGGGGCACTCAACGACCCCGTAAAGACCACGGAGATCGGGTTCCCAATGGTTGTGCCGGCGATGGTTCCGGTGATGTTCACCAATCCCACCGTGGTCGAGGCAGTCAACGTGGCCATGTATGTCCCATTGCCGTTGTCCGTCACGTTGCCAACCGATCCCGACGTGGTATTGAGTATCACCGTGCCGCCACTTGAGGTCAGGTTGTTGTTGTTCGCATCCTTGGCCTGTACGGTCAGCGTCAAGGTGCTTACTCCGTCGGCCGCGATTGTGGCTGGGTTGGCGTTGATGACGGTATTCGCCGCGCTGACCGGTCCCGGCACAAAGGCCACCCAGGTTGGGACTCCAATCGCCACGCCTCTGATGGTTCCGGTGATATACGCCGAGCCCACCGTGGTCGAAGAGGTCAAGATCGCCGTGTAAGTTCCGTTCTGATTATCCGTCACACTGCCCAAGGAACCATCAGAAGCGCTTAACGTCACAATCCCGCGGCTGGAGGATATGGTATTGTTGTTCGCATCCCTGGCCTGCACGGTCACAGTCGAGGTGCTCGCGCCATCGGCGGTAATCGAGGCGGGGCTGGCGCTGATTGTGGTGTTGGACGCGGCCACCGGCTGGCCCAGAACACCATGGATCGTGAAGTTGTTAAAAAAGATTGCCGCAGCGGCATTATTGACATACCCGCACACCCGGAAGGTGATGTTGGTCACCCCTTGGAAAGCAGCCGCGCTCAAATCAATGCTCTGGTTGGTAAAGGTCGAATATTGCGTGGGAAAGACTTCCGTGGCGAGAATCGACCCAAAGTTATCCACACTGGTTTGCACAACCCAACCGGCCGGATTTCCAAACTGACCGTAAGCTCCACCCAACGTCATGCTGGACAAGATCATCGGGTTGGTGGAGGTCAGCGTAAAGGAGGCGTACTGACCGCCTGCGGCAGCTTCAGCAGGGTTGATGAAAGATCCCGCACCTTCCTGAAGCTGACCCACGGTCGAGGTGGACCAATCCCAATTATACGGCGGCACCAGCGTGATGCTGCTCGCGCTGCCAAGCCCCGGATTGAACGCCGTCGGAGCCAAAGTGTTCGTGCTGTTACTAAATAGATATTCCACAATCACATTGGCGGCCAGTGGGGCCGTAAATACTACGGAGGTCGGATTTCCAATCGCTGTGCCGGCGATGGTCCCGGTAATGCTGGCTGTGCCCGCATTCGTCGAGGAAGTCAACGTGGCCGTGTAGGCCCCGCTGCCATTGTCTGTCACGCTGCTCAGTGATCCCGCCGAGCTGCTCAACGCCACCGTCCCGGCACTCGATGTCAGATTATTGCTGTGGGCATCCTTGGCCTGCACCCTCACCGTCGAGGTGCTGGTCCCGTTGGCTGTGATCGAAGCCGGATTGGCACTGATCGTCGTCATGGCCGCGCTCACCGGTCCGGGCGCAAAAGTCACCGAGGTCGAATGCCCAATCGCGGTCCCCGCTATCGTTCCGGTGATGTTCGCCGTGCCCGCCGTGCTCGAAGAGGTCAAAGTGGCCGTGTAAGTTCCGTTCTGATTGTCCGTTACACTGCCCAACAATCCAGCCGAAGTGCTCAACGTCACGGTGCCGCCACTCGTGACGAAGTTGTTATTGTTCGCGTCCTTGGCCTGCACCGTCACCGTCGAGGTGCTGGTCCCGTTGGCTGTGATCGAGGCCGGGTTGGCGCTGATCGTCGTATTGGCCGCGCTCAAAGGCGCCGAAGCAAAGACCACCGAAGCCGGGTTGCCAATCGCGCCGCCGGCAATGGTTCCAGTGATGCTGCCCGTGCCGACCGTGGCCGGAGAGGTCAATGTGGCCGTGTAAGTTCCGTTCTGATTGTCCGTCACGCCGCTCAACGATCCCGCCGAAGTACTCAACGTCACCGTTCCCGCACTCACGGTGAGGTTGTTGCCGTTGGCGTCCTTGGCCTGCACCGTCACCGTCGAGGTGCTGGTACCATTGGCCACAATTGAGGCTGGATTGGCGCTGATCGTCGTATTGGCGGCGCTCAGGGTGCCGGTAAAAATTACAGAGGTCGGATGGCCAATCGCTGTGGCGGCGATGGTTCCGGTGATGTTGGCAGTGCCAGGCGTAGCCGAAGAGGTCAGCGTAGCGGAATAGGTCCCGTTGCCATTGTCCGTCACACTGCCCACCGAGCCGGCTGAGGTGCTCAACGTCACAGTTCCTCCACTCGAAGTAAGATTATTGCCATTGCCGTCCTTGGCCTGCACGCTCAGCGTCGAAGTGCTGGTTCCATTGGCTGGAATGGACGTCGGATTGGCGCTGATCGTTGTATTCCCGGCGTTGAGCCCATTGCCAAAAGTGCCATTGACCGTGAAGGGGTGGAATTGAACAACTCCACTGTTCTTTACATACGAGAAAATCCGGAAGGTGATGCTGGACAAACCTTGAAAGGAAGCGCCGCTCAAATTGACGGTTTGGTTCGAAAACGTCGGGCTTTGTGTGGTGAAAGCTCCCGACACATACGACGCAAATCCATCCACGCTCGATTCGACGGCAAAACCGGCCGGGTTGGAAAACTGGCCATAAGCTCCACCGAACGTCAGGCTGGTCAAATCCATGGGGGTTGTGGACGTCAGTGTAAAAGTGGCATAATTGCCGCTGACAACCGCCAGAGCGGCGTTGGTGGGACTGCCCGGATTCTCCTGGAGGACGCCTGAGGAAGGTTCACTCCATGCCCCGGCAAATCCGCCGAAAGTGATGCTGGTCGCGCTGGTGACATTCACCGTTGACGGAGCCAGGGGTGTGCCTCCGGTCAGATTGTATTGCACGAGTACCGGCTGTGCGAAGCAGGCCGGGGCAGCGGCGAGCAGCAAGGCGGCAAAGAGATGTTGTTTTTTCCAAAGTAAACGGCTCATGATTAACCTCCGGTTGTTGTTTCTATCGTTACATTTAAGTTCTGATTTGTCCTGCTGATCATTACCAAGAGCCGGATAATCAATTTCTGACTGCAATGACTTTGAATGATGGTGGTATTTCAACATAAAATCGCGGCCGGGTATAGTCATCAAAACTGATGAAGTTTGATTCTTTAAACATGCCACGTTGCCAGCACATTCATCTGCAATAACTTGCAACGGGTGGCGGGAGGAATTCAGTTTTTAGCGGGGCGATTTGGGCGGGAAGCCGGCATGAACACGACACCCTCGGCGACACTTCCAAACACGCCTGGTTCTTGCGCATGAATTCCGCCACCGGCAAAGTCGAAGAAAAAGCCACGTTCCGCAAGAATCACGGAACGTGGCCTTGAAGAATAACCAGCTTGCAAATACTTAAGCGGAGGCAAAACGTGTTCTTCAACACCTGCCGATTACTTCCGGCAGCGCCAAGTCTTGAGTCCGAACAGGCTCATCATTCCCATGCCCGCCAATGCCAGCGTATTCGGCTCAGGAACGGGGGAGGCCAGGGAGCCATTGACCGTGAAGTCGCTATATTGGGCCTCTCCACCGTTTTTGACATACGTTTCAACTTCGAAGGTGAGGCTGGTCAACCCTTGAAACTGCGCCCCGGTCAAATCAACGGTATCGGTCGAAAACGTCGGGGATTGCGTGGAGAAGGACCCCGTCACATAAGACGCAAATCCATCCACGCTCGTTTCAAGAGCATAACCGGCCGGATTGGAAAATTGGCCATATGCTCCACCGAATGTCAGGCTGGTCAAATCCATGGGTGTTGCGGATGACAGTGTAAAAGTGGCAAAATTGCCGCTGGCCGCCGCCAGAGCGCCGGTAGTGGGAGTCCCCGGATTGTTCTGGAGGACGCCTGAAGAAGGTTCGCTCCACGCCCCGGCAAACCCGCCGAACGTGATGCTCGTCGCGCTGCTAACATTCACAGTTGTAGGAGCCAGAGGTGTGGCGCCGGTCAGATCCCATTGCGCGAGCACCCCCTGCGCGAGGCAGGCCGGGGCGGCGGCAAACAGCAAAGCGGCCAAGAAATATTGTTTTTTTCCAAGGATGGTGTTCATGGTTGTTCTCCGGGTTTTGTTTCTATCACTAAACTTAAGTATTATTTCGTTCTGCCGATTGTTATCCAAAGCCCGACAACCACATTCTGACCGCAAGGCTTTGACTGATGTTGGCATTACAGCACCAAATCGCGTCCGCGCCTAGTCATCAAAACTGATGATTCCCAATGATTCGGGCCGGTCGCCCGATTTGCGGATGATTCAAGCGGATGGGGCCATTTTGTATCCTGGAGGTGACACAGTGTTAATGCGCCCAATGACGCCTCCAAGCTCGCTTGGGTCTAACAGGGTTGATCACGGATTTAATAAGCAGTCAAAAAGGCCATATTCCGCAAACAGCCGCGGAATATGGCCCTCGATAGATAACAATTGATAACAAACAGCCTGCAGATCAAGACCGGCGACGCCAAGCCTTGAGTCCGAACATGCTCATAAGACCCATGCCCGCCAAGGCCATCGCATTTGGCTCAGGAACGGGGGAGGCCAAGGCGCCATTGACCGTGAAGTTGCTAAAATCGAGAGTTCCACTGTTTTTGACATAGCCGAAAACACGAAAAGTGACGCTGGTTAACCCTTGAAACTGCGCTGGGGTCAAATCAACGGTTTGGGTCGCAAACGTCGAGTATTGCGTGCTGAAGGCCCCCGTCACATATGACGCAAATCCATCCACGCTCGTTTCCACGGCATAGCCAGCCGGATTGCCAAACTGGCCATAAGCGCCACCGAATGTCAGGCTGGTCAAATCCATGGGTGTTGTGTCTGTCAGTGTAAACGTGGCATAGTCGCCGCTTGCAACCGCCAACGCAGGGGTAGTGGTGGCGCCCGGACCTTCCCGAAGGACGCCTGAAGCAGCTTCGGACCACTGTCCGGCAAATCCACCGAAAGTGATGCTGGTCGCGCTGGTGACATTCACCGTTGATGGAACCACGGCGGACGCAAGCGGGGTGGCGGCCAGATTCCATTCCGCGAGCACGCCCTGCGCCAAGCAGGCCGGGGCGGCGGCAACCAGCAAGGTGGCGATGAGATACTGTGTTTTTCCAAATATAGGGTTCATGGTTGTTCTCCGGTTTTTGTTTCTATCGTTAAACTTAAGCTTTTATTCGTTCTGCCGATTCTTATCCAAAGCCCGACAATCACCTTCTGACCGCAAGGCTTTGACTGATGTTGCCATTACAGCACCAAGTCGTGTCCGCGCATAGTCATCAAAACTGATGAGTCTTGGGCCTTGCGTGTGCCTCCCGCCACAGGCAATATTCTGGTGTGGAGCGCATGTCCAAGCTGTCAACCCGTTACCGGGTCATTTTGCGGCTGCTTCGACCATTTGGATGGTTCTTGATCTGCCTTGTTCCCGCGCTTGCCTGTTGCGCATCAGCGACGCCGCATTATGTCATGCACGTGTGGCAGGCAGATGATGGTTTGCCGGAAAACGGGGTGAGTGCCATCGTTCAAACCAGGGACGGATACTTATGGATCGGCACCTATGGCGGGCTGGCCCGCTTCGATGGTGTGCGGTTTGCCGTTTTCGACAACAACAACACGCCGGCAATGTTCTCCAGCCGGGTCACCAGTTTGTTTGAGGATTCTTCAGGGGTCTTGTGGATCGGTTACGAGTCGGGCGAATTGGTTGACTACAAAAACGGGATTTTTCAGGGCGTGGAAACACCCTCCTGGAATGGACGAAAGATTCTTTCAATTGGCGAGGACGGCGCAGGCGAGATTTGGGCGCTGGGGGTCGATGGCGCGTTGTTGCGGCTGCGCGACGGGCTGATTTTGCAGTCGAAAACGGGCGTCGAGTCGGAGATGGGATCGATGCTGACGGATCGTCACGGCAACACCTGGGTTCAGTGGAACGGCAAGTTATCGTTGCTGAAAGGCGACCATCTCGACCCGGCGCCGTTTGCCGCCAACTATATCTACATTCAGGGCATGAGCCTGAGCCGGGAAGGGGATTTGTGGCTTGCAGATGACGGACGGATCCGCCAATGGCAGGGAAGCAGGTGGAGCAAGGATTTGGGGATGGCAGCCTGGGGAACCGAGCCCACCATGAGTGCCCTCGTTGATACGCGCGCCAGTGGATTGGCGGCAGGCATTGTTAATCATGGGCTGTGTTTTATGCTCCCGGATCGCTCGCTTCTATACATCAATCGCACCAACGGACTGCCAAGCGACTGGGTCCGCTCCTTGTGCGAAGATCGTGAAGGTAATTTGTGGGTGGGGACCGGAAACGGACTGGTCATGCTCCGCGCAGGAATGGCCGCTGTGGATAATCCTCCGGACAATTGGCAGGGGCGCAAGACACTATCCGTCGGCAAGGCGAACGACGACACTTTGTGGATAGGCACGGAGGGCGCCGGCGTGTATCGCAGGCGGCGGGAGGATTGGACCCATTTTGACGCGGCGCAAGGCATTTCCAACTTGTTCGTCTGGTCTGTGTCCGAGGATGCGCAGGGGCATGTGTGGGCCGGCACATGGGGCAGTGGATTGTTTGTCCGGAGCGGTGGTCGTTTTGAGCCTGTCACTGCGCTTGGCCGGAGCACGATCCCGGTGTTGGCAGTGCTTCATGTGACGGATGGCAGCACATGGGTCGGCACCAAAACCGGCCTGGCGCACCTGGACCACGACAAAGTGGAATGGTATGGCGCCAACACAGGTCTGGTCTATCCCGATGTCCGGGCCATCGTGCAAGACCGCAAAGGAGCCATTTGGTTCGGCATGTCGGGTGGCGGACTGGGTGTGATCAAACATGGCGCCGTACGCCAGTTTCGGAAAGCCAGCGGTCTTGTCAGCGATTTCATCCAATGTCTGCATTTGGATGACGACGACTCCCTTTGGATTGGCACGGCCGGAGGCGGCCTGAACCGGCTGAAAAAAGAACAATTCACGATGATCAACACCAGTCAGGGGCTGCCGAACAATGTGATCTGTGACATCGAAGACGATGGGCACGGAAACCTTTGGTTCAGCTCGCACGGCGGCATTTTTTATGCAAACAAAAAACAGCTTGACGCATGCGCCGACGGACTGACGAATTCGGTGCAGGCCATCGTTTACGATAAGAGCGACGGGCTTCCCACTCTCGAATGCTCGGGCGGCTTTCAACCCGCAGGCTGCATGACGAGCGACGGGCGGATGTGGTTTCCGACGAGCAAAGGTCTCGTGGCGGTGGGCACCAAGGAACGCGTCCTCAATACGTTGCCCCCGCCGGTCGTCATCGAAGACCTCCTTGTTAATGGGCAGCCGGTCGTGAAAGGAGATCTCGATGGGGCGGTCATACGCATCCCACCCGGTCGGAATCGCCTTGAATTGCGCTACACCGGATTGAGTCTGGCCGCCCCCGAAAAGGTCAAATTCAAGTACCGACTCGAAGGGTTGGACTCGCAATGGGTGGAGGCCGGGACAAAGCGAACGGCGGATTACGCTTACATTCCACCAGGCCACTACGCATTCCATGTGACCGCCTGTAATAACGACGGAGTTTGGAACGAGACGGGCAAAACACTCGCCATCATCGTTTTGCCTCACTTCTGGCAGACTTGGTGGTTTCGTCTGCTCGCCATTTTGGGCATGGCGGCGGCCGTGGGAGGTGGCGTGCTGCTCGAAATGCAACGCCGCATGAGACGGAAACTGGTGTGGATCGAGCGTGAACGCGCCGTCGAGCGCGAGCGCGCCCGCATTGCCAGAGACATCCATGACGAACTCGGCGCCAGCCTGACGCGCATTACCATGCTCAGCCAGGCCGCCGAGGCAGGACAGGATCAACCCCAGCGCGCCGGCGACCTGGATCGGATTCACGACACAGCGCTCGAATTGACCCACGCCATGGATGAAGTTGTCTGGGCCGTGAATCCGAAAAATGACACACTCGACAGCCTCGCAGCCTACCTCTGCACCTATGCGCAAGATTATCTGGCCGCAGCCCGCATTCGCTGCCGCCTGGATATCCCGATGCATCTGCCACCCTGGCCGCTGACTTCCGAAACAAGACACGAGTTATTTCTGGCATTCAAGGAGGCGCTCAATAATGCCGTCAAACATGCCGGCACCGCCGAGGTTCGGATCCTTCTCTTGATTGAGCCGGACGGCTTTTCGCTTCAAATTGAAGACAAAGGGCGGGGCTTTTCGATCGAAACAGAGGAGTCAACCCTGCGGCCAAACCCGGATCGCCCTGCTTCCGGCCATGGGCTGGGGAACATGCGCCAGCGGTTGAAGGAGATCGGCGGGCGTTGTGACATTGGCAGCGCTCCGGACGGAGGGACCGTCGTCCGGTTGGTGGTGCCCAATCAGGCTGCGCATCGCAAAAACTGATGATATACAGTATATGCCGATCAGTGTACAGTTAATGTCCAATTGAATATCTCAGTATCAATTATCGAGGACGACGACCAAACGCGGCGTATTTTGGCGGAGTGGATCGGTGCGGCGGAAGGTTTCACTTTAGTGGGCGAGCACGAAAGCGCGGAAAGCGCCCTCGCCAAAATGCCAGGAGAGAATCCGATGGTGGTTTTGAGCGACATAAACCTTCCGGGAATGAGCGGCGTCGAGTGCGTGCGCCGGTTGAAACCAGTGCTGCCGCAGGCACAGTTTGTGATGCTGACGGTTTACAGGGATGAAGACCATATTTTCGACGCGTTGTCCGCGGGCGCAACCGGCTATTTGCTCAAGCAAACGCCGCGCCGGGAATTAATCGCCGCCCTGAAGCAGGTGCATGGGGGCGGATCGCCGATGACCAGCACCATTGCCCGGAAAGTGGTGCAGTCGTTCGAACAGTTCTCGCGTCCGTCCGTTGCCGAATTGGTTGAACTGACGACGCGGGAATTGGAGATTTTGAATTTGCTGGCGCACGGCAACCTCTACAAAGAAATCGCGGAGACGCTTCACATCAGCCTGCCCACGGTGGCCACCCATATCCGCCACATATACGAGAAACTGCATGTGCGCTCCCGGTCTCAGGCCGTCGCCAAGTACAGTTCCGTTCCGATGCAGCCCGCCCGCGCGCCTGCCGCGGGACGACTCTGAACCCCGTAACATCCGTTACACGGTTGAGAGTCAAGCAATTAACCCGTAACAAAAAACGCAACAGACCCGTTACAAGCGCGTCTGAGTTTTGGGACATCGGTCAATCTTTCAGCCGTTCCAGGTGGGGATGCCGGTGGTGTTCGTCGCAGCTCAAGGCGAAATTGCCGTTGATGCCCTCCGGGGTGACAAATTGCTGGAGGAGCGATGCCGGGAATTGGACGGTTTGTCCGGTGGCGCATCGCACCAGAACATGCCGGGCGGTTCCCCGGTAATAGTCCAGATACTGTTCCGCCGTGATGCTGAGGTGAAATTCGTACCGGTTCATGGCTGTCAGCGTGCTGCCAGCAGCAAAACCCAAACCGGGCGGGAAGGCAAGCACGCCGGGTTGCCACCGTCGGGACCCCGAATCATTAGTGACTTCTCGGGATAGGGGTAGAGACGAGGGTTCGATTCCCTTCACCCGCTCCATTGATGTTCAAGTACTTACGTCTTATGTAGCTAAAATGTAGCCCAAAACCGGGGTTTGGCCAGCCCAAAATCACCCCCGGCCAGCGGCGGATATTTTTTCAGCCCCACGCTAAGTCAACCAAAGACCCTCCGATTTTGGCCCACTTTAATTCACTTGACACTCCTCGCGTTTTCCCTCGGAAAATCAAGAGAAGTTGACCAGCGCTGACGCATCATCGGCGGATTGAACCACGCGGTCAAGACATCCTGCGCCAGCGATTCTCCCTGGGGCGGGCCGGCCGGTCACGTCCGACGCAAGGCTGCTACGTGGAACACCCACCAAAAGGCAGCCGGTGTTGCTTGCGAGGGGAAAAGAGCGATTGGCTTGGGGGTCGTGACGGGGCAAGCAATCGCCCGCGCCGTGCGGCGCTAGAGCACAGAGGCAACCTGACTCGCACCCGACGCCCCCGCAAGAAACTGGCACGCCGAAAGCCGCGCTCCCGCCTCCGATTGCACAGAGAACAACACCCTAAAAGCAAAACGGAAAACCCAAAGCGGCCCGTTCGCGGCCCTGGACTTCGCACGCCAGACCAGCCTCCAACTCGCCTTTTCTCCCCCTCTGAACGCCCCCCGATTCCCAAACAACTAGGCCCGTCCGGCTATGAGGACACGAATCTTCCTATGTTCATCTGGACAAAAACAGCCCGTGAACGCTCTGCCTTCGTGCGACGGTTCTGGAAAAGACGGCGGTTGACAGCGGAATGAGGATGGATGCTGCGAAAGCGGTCAACTCACTCGCTTTTTCTGATACCGCTGCCGGTTTCGTTGAACATCCATCAGCCGGTCATTTGGCTGGTATTTCGGGCCGAAGTCGTATTGGCCGGTGGCGTTGACGCCGCCGCCGAGTTCCCCCTGATGAACGGATGTCAAAAAAAGCAGTTCAAACGCCGCCGGGCTGGCTGCCTTCGGCATTTGACCCAGCCTGTCAAGGTCGCCCGCGTATTTGATGGGATATGTGCCGTGGGCTGACGCGGCGTGCATGGTGCCGGTCAACTTCCGGCCATGTGGAAAGGTCCGGGAGCACTCAAGTTTTAGCATTTGATACAGGTAGCATCCTGTCACCCAATGTCAAATGGCTGCCTCCTTGCGAAGATTGTAATTCGCCATAGGCGCGGATGCGCCCCATACAATTGCCGGTCTGTTTGCAATTCGGAGCGGAGCGCGGGGGGCAAGAGGGCGCGCGCGGAGAATTGAAAACAGTCCGGCCAGGGGCCGCGACACGAGAACGCTTTTTTAGAGGGGGAAAGGGACAAAAGCGTTTTGGTGTCGCGGCGGGGGTGCCATGCGGTTTTGTTTGCTCTGATGCGGCGGCTGCCGCTGGTGCCGGTTTGCGGTAATTTGTGTTCGCTCGGTGACTAGACCGGGCACGCGCGAGGGATGACACGCAGACTGAAATTCGTTTCGTCGTCACCGGGCGCATGACCGGGCGACAGCATGGAGCGACTGACTTTCGATTGAATTGAAGCAGGCGCGTGGCTGGCATGGCGTTTGCCTCCGGCTTCTTGCAAGCGGCATGAAAGATACGGGCCTGCCGGGAACGTCCCTCCGGCGTTTAGCGCCGCTGATTGGGCGGTTGGCTGAGTGACAAGCTCGAATCAGGGGTGGACTGAGTAGGGCGGATTGGGGCGCAAGGGGCCAGCGGCATACAACCTTGATGGCGAGCATCGCAGGATATAATTGACGCAAACAGGAAGCGGTGGAACGCTGGCAAGATAATGGCGGTTTGCATTGCGGATTTTGGCTGGAAAAACGCTGGATAAGCGTTGAAAAATATGGAGATTTTCGCGCGATTTTGCCGTGATGTTCCGGCCCGATTTCCCCACCTCAAGCTCCGCTTAGGAGAGATGTCTGTAAGTTTTAAGGCTTAACTTTTGTAAGCCTGCACTGCGCTCTATTGCGCCGTTACATGGCTTATCGGTTGCCATGCTCATGCTGCATTGGTCATGTCTTGAGTTTGGGTTGCGGTTCTATTGAGGTTAAAGCCAAACGGCATTGCATCGGGTATGATGGCTTGGTCCTGCGAACCAGTATCATTTTTTGCGCTGGTAACTGCCACGGTTTATATTGGCGTTGTCATGTTGCGGGTCGTTGCCAGTAAGCGCAATGACGCGCCGTAGGTCGGCCACAGACAGATCAGAAAGCAATTTCATTTAGAAAAGGATGCCTGTGGATTCGCGCGAGTAAAACACTGGTTTTGCTGACTCCGCGTTCTCCAAATCGCGCCACATTCGCGCCAACCTGCTTCGGGCGCTACCGCGCAGTGGTTCGCTGTGAGGCATTTGGGTCATTTATGGGGCATTTTCTGCGCCGCAAGGTAATGTGCGCCACGGCCTCGACCGTGACTGACAACCACTTTCTTCTTCACCAAATCGTAAAGATCGCGCGTCGCCGTTTGCCTGCTGGTGCCGGTGAGTTGCTGGTACTCTGCGCTACTGATCTGGCCGGCTGCCTTCAAATGCTGCAACCCCTTTTGTTAGCGCTCATTTAATGACAAGCTGTTAATCACATCTTCAGTAAGCCAATCACGATTGAGGGTCTGGATGAATTGACCGCCAGACTGCCGGAACTCCGGCGGCGGGAGATTGGCTTGGGCGCACAGTTTGAACATGTCGAGGATGCCGCTGCCCGCTTTTTCGGCATAGTGGGCCAGGAACATAGCGTTCAAGGCTTGGTTTCAGACGACCCTTTCACACCCTTTTCTGTGCTTTCTGTGCTGACTGGGATCCGTGCGGTGACGGTGGTGCCATGGCCGGGCGTGGATTTGATCGAGAATTTACCGCCGATCATCTGCAACCGTTCCCTCATGCCGAGCAATCCCAATCGTCCGTTTCCTTTCGTGCGGAGCACACGTTTCACATCAAACGATTTGCCGTCGTCGATTATCGTCAGGCAAATCCAGTCCGGCAGTTTTTTAATTTGAACTTCCACCGCGCTGGCCTGCGCATGGATGGCCACGTTGTTGAGGGCTTCCAAGGCGACGCGATAGAGCACGGCACTCTGGTCGAGGGGCAGTTGGTTTACCGCCGCGTAGGCAGTTAAATGCGCCCGCACGCCCGTCCGCTTCATAAAATCCTTCATAAAAGTATGCAGCGCGGGAATCAGTCCCAAATCATCCAAAACCGTCGGGCGCAGTTCCACGGCGAACCGATGCACCATGGCCAGTGATTTTTCCACGAGCCGTTGCGTCTGCGCAATTTTCCGTCGGAGACTCCTGGAATCGTCCGCTGGCTTCGGAGTCAAGGAAGCCAGATGGACACTAATACCCACCAGAGTTTGGAGAACCGTATCATGCAGTTCGCGGCTGATGCGCTTTCGTTCTGCTTCCTGCGCGAGCAGAATTTCGTGGGCCAATTGCCGTAATTGTTGCTCGCTGAGTTTGAGTGCTTGCTCCAGAGTTTTGCGCCGGATTATTTCCTGCTCCAGCTTCCGGTTCGAGGCGGTCATTACCTCCAGGCGGATTTGGGCTGCCTCCGCAACTTTGCGCGCGGTGATGTCCACCAGGGCGGCGCGACATTCCTGCAGGTTGAGCGAGCGTTGGGCTTCGATGTTCACGAACCGCAGCGGTTGGCCTTTGCCAGCAAGCTCAAAATCACCGGATTGTTTGGTCTCGCCTGCAAAAACTTGTTCAAGAAAGGTGCTGAAAGCCGGACGAAACTCAGCGGAAACCAACCGCCCAAAAGGCTGGCCCACCAAATGGGAACGTTCGATTCCGACCAGCTTTGCCCCGGTCAGATTGGCCTGAAGGATGGCACCTGTTGCGGCGAGTGTAAAATAACCGCTCGGTGCAAAATCATAGAGGTCGGTGTAATTCTCCAGCGCCACCTCCAGTGCATCCCGGGCTTGCCGCAACTCGGCGTTCTGCATCTCCAGTTCAATCTGATGGACCTGCAATTCATGAAGCAGTCTCCGGGAATCCGCTCCGGTCTTGGTAACGCCAGCTTTCAATTTCTTCCGCTCCCGTAGCTGGGCTTCGGCCCGACTGCGCAGTTGGGAGGCGTTGGCCTTGTCTGTTGATGGCGGTTTCTTTTCCATGATGCGGACGCTTCACTATTTGCGCGCGCGCCGCGATTTGCCAGCCGCCCCGGTTCGCTTCCCGCCGCCCGCTTCTGATGCCGCCCGCTCCGCAGAATCTTCTGCGACACGCTTTTCCAAAGCCGTGTGCTTGCCGCGCAACTTCCCCTCCAGATTCTTGGCCACGGTGATGTTCGCGAAAGTGATCACCACGCCGTTAATCCGGTCGTCCATCGTGCGATACGGCATGGTGCGCACCGTGAACCAGCGGCCATCGCGCGCGCTGATGGTTTTTTCCACGGCGGCCAGTTTCTGCAACACCGCGCGTGCATCGTCGGCCAGTTCCGGGTATTGCAAATCCGAGACCAGGTCGGTGATGGGCCGGCCCGCGTCGCTGGGGATGAGCTTGATGATTTTCGTCGCCTGCGGGGTGAACCGCCGCACATTGAGTTCCTTGTCCAAAAACAAGGTCGCAATGTCCGTGCTGTCGAGCAGGTTCTTCATGTCGTTGCTGGCTTGCGACAGCTCGTCCACCTTGGCCTGCAACTCGGTGTTGACCGTCTGCAATTCCTCATTCATGGATTGCATCTCCTCCTTCGACGTGATGAGTTCCTCGTTGGTGGACTGCATTTCTTCATTCGTGGATTGCAATTCCTCGTTGGTGGAACGGAGTTCCTCCTGTGAAGTCTGCATCTCTTCGTGGGTGGCCCGCGCCTCGCCGCGAACCTGCAAAAGCTCCTGCTCCAATTCCGCCACGCGCGGGCTGCGGGAGTCAGGCTTCGCGCGCCGAACGGTCGCCTTGGTCGCCACGGGCTCGGCTACATCGGTGAAAACAATTATCATCAAACCCTGCAACGGCCCGGATACATCAAGACGCCGGACGTTCACATCCACGCACTGCGTGCCGCCGTTCGTCCCGATCTTGAGTCCGCGCAGGGTCACGCCTTCTTTTTTCCGCAATGCCTCCTTGAAGGCGTTCGCCAGTTCATAACGCAACCCTTCGCGGGCCATGGCAAAAATATTCAAGTTGGCCTTGCCGGCGGCGGGTTCCAGGTATTTGCCGGTCCGGCCGCTGATGTAAAAAATCTCACCCGCGTCATTGGTGAGCACGGCGGGCGGGGCGTAACTTTGCAGCACCAACTGATCCGCCAAAGCCTGGAGACTGGCCGGCGGGTTGGTAGCCGGACTCGCCGCGGAAATGACCGGCGGCCCGGCGGTAAAGGACGAGGGAAAAACAATCTGCTCCGGTCGCAGCACGGATTCCGTCCGCCGGAAGATCCGCGATTTGGCATTTAACGGGACAAAAAGATGGGTGAAATCCCCAACTGTCTCCGCGCTGCCTTGAAACAAAATGCCGCCGGGAGTGAGGCTGTAGTGAAACAGCGGAATCAGTTTCTTCTGCACCTCGGTGGTCAGGTAGATTAGCAAGTTGCGGCAGCTCAAAATGTCCAGCTTGGTAAACGGCGGGTCCATGATGAGATTCTGCGGCGCAAAGATCACCATCTCGCGAATCTCTTTGCGCACCCGGTAGCCGTGTTCTTCCTTTGTGAAGAATCGCTTCAGCCGGGCTTCCGAAATGTCGGCGGCGATGTTGGCCGAAAAGATGCCCAACCGGGCTTTTTCAATCGCGTCCCGGTCCAGGTCAGTGGCGAAGATTTGAATCGAAAACTTTCCCCGTGGCTTAATTTCTTCAAGCGCCTCTTTGAACACGATGGCCAGAGAATAGGCTTCTTCCCCCGTGGAGCAGCCGGGCACCCACGCGCGCAACGCCTTGCCGGGTGGGCGGCTCGCGAGCAACGCGGGAATGGCTTCTGCGGACAACTGCTCCCAAGCGGCGGAGTCGCGGAAAAAATTCGTCACGCCGATCAATAATTCCTTGAACAGCAGGTCCAGCTCCTGCGAATTCTCCTGCAAGTAGCGGACATAAGGCGCCATCTTTTTGATCTGGTGAATGCCCATGCGGCGCTCAATCCGGCGATAGAGCGTGTTCCGTTTGTAAAAAGAAAAGTCGTTGCCCGTGTGGGCGCGCAACAGAATGACCACCTTTTCCAGGGCGCTCTGCGCCTTGTCATCCAGCACTTCTTCACTCCGGGCCAGGAGCGGGGTGCGTTGCAGATAGGCGAGAATTTTCCCCGGCAACTCTTCCGCCCGGGCCACGATATCCGCCAGCCCGGCGTCAATCGCGCTGCGCGGCATGGAGTCGAATTTGGCAGTCGCCGGCTCCTGCACCAGCACCACGCCCGCGTTTTCTTTGATGGCGCGCAGACCCGTGGTGCCGTCCGAGCCCATGCCGGAAAGAATCACGCCGACGCTATGCTCCTGCTGATCCTGCGCCAGCGAGCGGAGGAAAAAATCAATCGGCAGCCGCATACCGCGCGTCGCGGTCGGCTTGAGCAAGTGCAGGACTCCGTGCAGGATGGACATGTCCTTGTTCGGCGGAATCACATAGACGCAGTCCGGCTGCACCGTGGTCCGGTCCTTGACTTCGATCACCTTCATGCCCGTGGCGCGCTGGAGCAGTTCGGACATGATGCCTTTGCGCGTCGGATCGAGGTGCTGAACAATAACGAATGCCATGCCGCTGCCCGTCGGCACTCGCCCCAAGAACTGATCCAAGGCTTCGAGTCCTCCGGCGGAAGCGCCGATGCCGACGATGGGAAACATCGCACTCGCGGGCGCGGCGGACGTTTCCGGGCGAATAGTTGGAACGGCCTCCTTTTGTCGGTGTGACGATGATGACTTTTTTTTCATGCGCTTATTTACTGCGCGTAATCATGGCTTCTTTGGTCCAGGTTGAACAGCGCGTCATCACAATTTTTTTAATGGCTTGCGAGTGTGCTTTCTTGTCAGCGGTCGTCCGGCCATTTTTTATCCTCTGTCCGCATCAACCAGCTCGATTAATTTGGGAGCGATTGCGGTCAAAGGCAGGATAAAATCAACGTCACCGGTCTTGATGGAAGTCTCCGGCATACTGAAATCTTGCGACGTTGGTCGATCTTGCGCGATGACTGTGCCGCCCCGCTCCTTGATGATCTGCACCCCGAATGAGCCGTCACCGTCGCCACCGGTGAGCACCACGGCAATGGCCCGCCTTTTGTATATTTCTGCCACCGAAGCAAACAGCGGCTCGGCGGACGGACGAGCAAAATGAACTTTTTCCGCAGTGGATGAGGAAAGTTCAAGGCGTCCATCTTCGACCACAGAAAGGTGGTGATTAGGCGGGGCGACAAAAACGCTCCCACGATTTAACACGTCGCCCGTATGCGCCTGCTTGACCACCAAATGAGTGCGACTATTTAAAATCTCGGCGAGAATACTCTTATGTTCGGGAGCAAGGTGCATCACGATGGCAATGGCGGCCGGAAAGTTCGCCGGCAAACCGCCCAAGATAACTGATAAAGCTTTCAAGCCTCCGACCGAGGCCGCCATGGCGATGACTGGAAACAGACGACTCGCAGGCGTCAGGGGAAATTCCGGTCGCAAAACTTGAACCGGCTTTTTCAACCCGCGTGCCGATATGGATTTCTCTTTCATGTGACGGGGAAAATTTGACGGCTGAACTTGGCCACATGACCAGCCGCATGTTTCCTTCCAATCGTGGAAAACGATAACCCGCCGCCATGGCGAAAACCACTTTATTCAGCCTCAATTTTCCAACAGTTTCAGCAATGTCTTGGCTGCTTGGACGGAGGAGGTGGGATGGGATGTTATTTGCGCACAACAATTGCAAAGAGGGATGTCGCTGCCGTGAGCGACCCCGGAACTGACCGGCTGGCCTTGCCCGAATGGGCGTCAGCGATCTCGCACCACCTGGCCTCGGCATAACGATGGACGCAAATTTCAGGCATGGGCATTTGATGCAATCCTGATGCAAAACGCTCCGGGATTTCTGAGCGAGCGATTCTGTGTATGTCATACATCTTTGGTCGCCTCGGTTTTGCCAGACTTGCCCCTGTGAAAACGACAGCTTCTGAAACGCTGCTCGAGTTGTTCAGAAGCCTGAACAACTCGGTTCCTCGGCCTGTGATAAAAATTCCTGAAAGTTGTACCACCGGCGGTACACCTCGAATGACAAATCGGTGCCAGAATCAACACATGCTGGTTTTATGAGGAGATGATGCGAGGCAGAAGATTGTAATGAATTCATTACAATCTTCGCCCAAAGAACATGACAAGTTCCAGAGTATGGTTTGCGATGCGATAGAAAATGAGCCGGAACGCCCTCATGGCGACGTTTCCACAGCGCCCTCGAATGAGCCAGCCATCCGTCGCCGCGATCATTTTGTCCGCAATTGCGGACAACGCGTTGACGTGGATGCGCTATTTAATCATGAGGAAACTTCCGCCCCAATGGGCGCGAGCGTTTCGACGGACGGTTTGCCGGAACAGGCAGTCAGTTATGAATGGTTCCAAGTATAGATTCAATGACCACCGGGAGTTTTTCCGGCCCGCCAGCAAAGTCGAACCCAATGGCCATCGTAATGGCGCGGGAAGCTCGGCCCCGCGTTCTCAACGGTGCGTGGAGGGCAACGGACAGCCTCCGGGCGAGCGCCGCCGCCATTGCACGGCCGGCGAAATCGCCAGCGAGCTTGGCTACTCGGTCAGCTACATCCTCGCGGTCAGAAAGGCCATGTATCCGAGCGAGACTACGCGGCCCCGGCGGATGGACCCGGTTGAGGTTTCGCAATGGATTTACGCGCACCCCTCCTTTCGGATGCGGGATGTTTATGAGTGTCATCCCAAGGATGACCCACGGCAGGAGCACCTGGCATTTTGAGGGTGCGTAAGAATCCAGACTTGCACAATTCCTCAAATAAGTTGAGGATGTGTGCATGAAGAAAAATGACCCTTTTGCTGCTCTGATGACGGTCGCGCAAGACCAGCAAGGCTATTTTACGACCAAGCAGGCGATTGAGGCCGGGTACGCGGACAACACGCACCCGTATCACGTCCATGCGGGCAATTGGGATCGGGTCTGCCGTGGCATCTACCGGATGGCCCATTTCCCGCCGCCAGAGGACGGGGAAATGATGGCCTGGCTGCTCTGGTCGCGGGGACGTGATGAAAAGCCGCTGGCCGCGATGTCGCATCAAACCGCCCTCAGCCTGTTCGAGCTGGGGGATTTCAACCCGGCCAAAGTTCACATGAGCGTGCCAAAAACATTCCGTCGCAACAGCCCGACTCCCAAGGCGGTGGTGCTGCATCGGGCGACACTGACGCCAACCGAGGTCACGCAACTGCGCGGCCTGACCGTATGCCGCCCGCTACGGGCGCTGTGCGACCTGGCCAGCGCCAATCCGGATGCGGTCGCCGATCTCCGCCCCATTGCGGTCGAGGCGCGGCGGCGCGGTCTTATCACCGAGCGCGAAGTTTCCGCCATGAAAGAGCGGAAGGATGCACGGAAAATTGTCGCCACTTTGCTGCCATGAGTCGTTACCAAACACCACAAGCCCTGCGCCGCGCCTTGGAAGATCGCCTCCTGGCGCTGGTGCGGCGCGAGGGTGGAGACATCAACCGTTTGCGCCGCCAAACGGCCTTTGACCGTTTGCTGTGCCGCCTGTTCCGCGAAGCGAATGCGCCGTGGCTGCTCAAGGGCGGCTATGCAATGGAACTTCGCATCCAGGCGGCGCGAACGACGCGCGACATTGATCTGGCCATCCGGCAGTTGCCGGGCGGAGCAAGAGAGTGGGATGAGGCTGCCATTCGGAATTTATTGGAAAATGCCGCTGGGATTGATCTTGAGGACAGCTTTGAATTCATCATTGGCGAACCGACGATGGACTTGGACGCCGCGCCGTATGGCGGCTCGCGCTACCCCGTCGAGGCGCGGATGGCGGGACGGCGGTTTGCACAATTTCATCTTGACGTGAGCGCCGGTGACGTGCTCCGGGAACCTTACGAAACGCTCGAAGGCCGGGACTGGTTGGGTTTCGCCGATTTGCCGAGGGCGAAAGTGTCCGCCGTCTCGCGCGAAGAACAGTTCGCCGAGAAACTGCACGCCTACACTTTGCCGAGGCAAGGCCGCCCGAACACGCGTGTCAAAGATTTGGTGGACTTGGTTTTGTTGTCCGTATCCGGTACGCTCGATGCCGCGCGAGTCCGCGAGAACGTCGCCTCCACTTTCCACCGCCGCGCGACGCATCCTGTTCCCGCAACACTCCCTCCGCCCCCGGAAGCCTGGCGGGAACCTTTCGCTGAATTGGCCAGCGAGTGCGGCCTGGCCCCGGAAATCGAAGCCCATTTCGCACAAGTGGCCGCGTTTCTGGCGCGGGTTCTGGCGTAGATTCTACGCCGCCTTCGTGCCGTCCTCGGATTGATGTGTTTGACTGGATTTGCGCTGACCCCTCCTTTCGGTTGCGGGATGGGCCGGGGTGTCATCGGAAGGCGGCGGCACAGGGGCTGCGGCCACTGGAAATTTGATGGCGTTCAATTCCTCACGCACGTCGGCCACGACCAGCCGTTGATAAACCCGGTGGATTTCCTCGCTCGCGTGGTTGACCAGCTTCATCATTTTGGACTGCGGCACGCCCTGCTTGGCCCCGCGCGTGACGAAGGTAACGCGGGTGCAATGGAACGTCAGATGCGGCAGATTCAATTCATCGTTCTGCTTGAAAAACCGCCACCACATTTTTGAGGGCTTCTCCCATTTGCTGCCCGTCCCCACAAAGTCAAAGGCGGTCTGGTCGTTCGTCCGTTCGGCTTTCAGCCGGGTAAAGAGGGGCACCAGTTCCTCCCGCATCGGCACGGTGAAAGCCCGCTCCGCGCCGCCCTTGGGCTTTTCCAGCGTGATGGTCTTGGCTTCCAGGTCAACATCCTTCAAGGGGATGTTCGTGTCGCCCTGGCGGCAGCCGGTGTAAATGGCAATCTCAAAGGAAGTCCGCATCCATTCCGGCCAGCGGGCCAGCTCCGCCCGAATCTTGGTGATTTCCTCGTCGGTCATGGCGGGCTTTTCGGCGGGCTTGTGCTTCTGGATGCCGGGATGCAGGAGCGGGTTGCCCTCGGCGTAGCCGCGCCGCACGGCCTGGGTCATCAACATGCTCAGGAATTTGATCTCTTGCAGGGCTGTGTTGTGGCTGGCCGCTTTGATGCCATCCTTGCCGGCCTTCCGCCATTCCAGATATTTCCACGCATGGTCATAGCTGATTTGCCGGGGATACTTGATTTGGTGGGCCGTCAAAAACTTGGCCACCGAATGCCAGCGCCAGCCGTAGGCTTCAAAGGTCTTGGCCGTCTCCGGGGTGTTGTAGTTGGATTCGAGGTAGCCGGGAACCCACTCCACAAAAGCGGAATGCTGCCGGTCGCCGTTGGTGGCGGATTTGCTTTCCTCCCGTTCGTAGCGGTCCACCAGTTTGTCCGCGCTGCGCGTTTCCTTCACGTTGTCGCGCCGCAGGCCGGAGGACACACAACGGTAGTCGCCTTCGGGCGTTTTGTACTTGATCCACCAGAACGGCGAATGCGCTCTTGGATATTTCGAGGCCATAATTTTCTCTGCTCCTTGTCAATAATTTCGTTTCTGCCACTCGTTTGAGTGTAGCTCAATGTAGCCCATGAAACCGACCAATGCAAGCTTTCCCCTCGTAAAACAGAGGTATGCAGAGGAATAAAACGGGATACGTCGAAACGAGGGTTCGATTCCCTTCACCCGCTCCACTTGACAGGTTGTGACAGGTTCCGCCAAACCATGACAAACCCCGCTGTTTACAATGGTTTTGTGAGTGTTTGACCCTCCACTGTTTGCTTCAGGAGGCGACCCGGTTTGACCGTTCCCGCCTAAAATCTGTGCGCGTATTTGTGTATAGCCCGGCACCGCGTCCAGCCTTGGCAGATTCTTAATTGCATCGTAAATCGGCAATTGCATTTCATCGGTATAGACTTGCGCGGTCAACCGGATGTCACTGTGCCGCATCAATTTCATGGCGAACCGTTGCGCCACTCCATTACGTTGCAGAAACGTCGCCCAGGTGTAGCGCAGCGCGTGGAAATCCCCATACCGGCCTAACTCATCCCGGTAAGGAATGCCATTGGCTTCCAAGTCCAAGGTCAAACGCCGGGCGCGTGGAATGCCATTCGGAAACACCACATCAGTCGCCGTGCATCCGGCTGGCCGGTGAGCGGTCAACGCCTCGACAATTTCCGGCACCAGTTGCACGGATTCCTTTTTCTTGTTCTTGGCCGCATAGTCCCGCACCACCACGAATGGAACATTGGCGTCCAGGCGCAAATCACCCCATTTCATTTGCTTCAATTCCTCTTGCCGCAATCCTGTCCGCGCCGCGGTGAAATAA